>Ga0114996_10000108_pt1 | contig 109455 bp, 100 predicted proteins | sample ArcticOcean_MG_C_4_FD_87039 | JGI IMG/M metagenome (GOLD analysis project Ga0114996, IMG submission 87039) | Marine microbial communities from western Arctic Ocean - ArcticOcean_MG_CB4_134 | ecosystem: Environmental > Aquatic > Marine > Oceanic | place: Arctic Ocean: Canada Basin | collected...
CACGCCCGCCGCCAACATGAAGCCCGCGCTGATCCAGAACCCGTCTGTGAAGGCGGAAACGAACGCGGCATTCGACGCCTCACGCACGATCTCGCCGAGAACCGGCCCCGCCTGCTGCGAAATCACCGCCGCGATCCCGATCCCGTCCGCCGCCCCGCTCACGATCTCCGGCGGCGCCAGCCCGCTCAGCGACGCGATCACCTCATCCGCATACAACCCCGCGACCACTGTGCCCGTGATCGCGATTCCCAAGGCCGCCCCCAACTCCCGCATCACATCGTTGATCGCCGAACCGACGCCAGCGTCGTCCACGGGCACCGCTGCCATCACCGTGTCGGTCATCGGCGCCATCGCCATCCCGCCGCCAAAACCGAATGCCAGCAAGCCGTACAGCACCACGCTGTAGCTACTATCCACGTCCAATCGCGTCAGCCAGACGACCCCACCAAAGGTCACGATCATGGCCAAGACGATGAGGAATTTAGGCCCGGTACGGCGGATCAGGATTCCAGAGATCGGGGCCCCCACCATCATCATCCCCGCCATGGGCAGGACCTGGAGCCCGGCGTTGAAGGCACTGCGCCCTTGCACGATCTGGAGGTACTGCACCAGGAAGAACATGATCACCATGAGGGCGAAGAAGACGAGGAAGATCGAGAAGACCCCGCCATCGAAGTCGCGTTGCTTGAAGAACCGCAATGGCAGCATGGGTTCCCGTGCGCGCCACTCGACCAAGGCGAAGGCGACGAACAGCACGGCCGCGACCGTGAACAAGGCCACGATCTCCGTCGAGGTCCAACCTAAGGACTCGCCTTCAATGATCCCGTAGACGAGCACCATCAGCGCCGCCGTCGCCAGCAGCGCACCGGGCAGATCCAACTTCCTGCCGCGCGGGTCGCGCGATTCCGGCACGATCATCAACGCCGCCAGACCCACGGCGCTGATCGGCACCAACATCCAAAACACCGCGGGCCAGGAGAACTCGTCGACCAACGCTCCGCCCAGCACCGGCCCCATGCCGAAGCCGAGCGCGGTGGTCCCGGCCCAAATCCCGATCGCCTTCGATCGTTCGTGCCGCTCGAAAACGTTGGTGATGATCGAAAGTGTGGCCGGGAAGATCAGGGCCGCTCCCACGCCTTGCACGCCGCGCGCCACGATCACTTGCTCAGCGTTTTGCGACAATGCCCCGCCCGCCGCTCCCGCCCCAAAAATCACGATCCCAATCGCCAACCATCGTCGCCTCCCGTAGAGGTCGCCGATGGTGCCACCCGCCAGCAGCAATCCCGCCAACACCAGCGTGTAGCCGTTGACGATCCATTGCAGCGTGGAACTCGTCGCCTCGAAGTCGCGGGCCATAGCCGGCAGCGCGGTATTCAACAGCGTGTTGCTGGTCATCACCATCAACGACGCGAGCGACAACACTGCAAGCACCGCCCAGCGACGATTGCCCAACGCATTGGGCGGCGGCACCCAGCCGCGTGTCGGTGGTGAGGTCAGGGGCGAGGTCGCCGCTAGTGTCGAAGTCCCGGCCATCAGACCGCTCCCTCCACGCGCTCAGACATCTCAGGCCTCAGTTTGTGCGCCGCGCTGGACGGAGGCAAACGGTCCGCGTACAGCGGGAGACAGCCAGGCCCTCAGGCGGAACGCCGCTACTCAGCATCCCCATCGGGGGCAGCACCTCGCACCCTGCTCCCGTACCATTCTCCCGCGAGATCGGAGACGCACCATGACGACCAACACCAGCAGCTCCCGACGCTCCTTCTGGGCCTGGGGCCTAGAGTCCCAAGAACCCAGCGACGCCGAGCGCCAAGCCCGCGCCAAGGAAGTCTCCCAACGCTTCGGCGTCACGCTCGACCCGCCGTTGATTCCGCAGGTCTCCGACCTCGACCTCCGCGCCCCCCGCATCACCGTCCCCGACCAACTCGCGGCGTTCTGCCACAGCGATGACTACGAACGCGCCTTTCACACGTACGGCCGCAGCTACCTGGACCGGCTTGCCGCGATCAACCGACAGTTTCCCCACCCGCCCGATGTCGTGGCCCGGCCGCGCACTGAGGAAGAAGTGGAAGCCGTCCTCGACTGGTGCGACGCGAATGCCTACACCGCCATCCCTTGGGGCGGCGGTTCCAGCGTCGTCGATGGCGTCCAGGTGTCGCCCCAATCGGAGGCCGCCGTCACGATCGACCTCAGCGCCCTTGACCAAGTTCTCGAGATTGACGAGACCTCCCGCGCCGCCCGCATCCAGGCCGGGGTGCTGGGCCCCCATCTGGAAAGCCAGCTCAAGCCCCACGGCTATACCCTGCGCCACTTCCCCCAGTCCTTCGAGTGGTCCAGCCTCGGCGGCTGGATCGCGACGCGCTCCGGCGGCCACTACGCCACCAACCAGACCCACATCGACGACTTCGTCGAATCCACGCGGATGATCACACCCAAGGGCTGGTGGGAGTCGCGACGCCTGCCCGGAAGCGGCGCCGGCCCTAGCCCGGACCGCCTCGTCATCGGCAGCGAAGGCATCCTGGGGATCATCACCGAAGCCTGGATGCGCATCCAAGCGCGGCCCAAGTTCCGCTCCTCGGCCGGCGTGCGCTTCAGTTCCTGGGAGTCCGCCGCCGATGCCTGCCGCCTCATCGTTCAAACCAAGCTCTGGCCCGCGAACTGCCGCATCCTGGACGCCACTCAGGCCAAGACGGACGCCGGGCTCGACGGCAAGACGTCGCTTCTGATCATCGGCTTCGAATCCGACCAACTGCCCCAGGCGGAACACATCCAGGCCGCCGTCTCCGTCGCCCGCGACGCCGGCGGCGAGATTCACGACGAGGAGATCATCATCGCCGGGGGCGGCAAGACCACTGGGCGGGAGGGCTCGGTCGGCGCGTGGCGCGACTCTTTCCTCACCGGCCCCTACGACGGCAACGTCACCGTTGGCCTGGGCCTAGTGGGTGACACCTTCGAGACCTCGATCACCTGGGACCGCTGGCCGGAGTTCGACCACAACGTCCGCCAGGCTGTGGGCAAGGTGATCGACGAAGTCTGCGGCCACGGCACGCTCGCCTGCCGCTTCACCCACGTCTACCCCGATGGCCCCGCTCCCTATTACACGTTCTCCGGCCTCGGCACCCCTGGCGCGGAGCGCGAACAGTGGGCCGCGATCAAGAATGCCGCGACGGAAGCCGTGATCGCCAACGGTGGCACCGTCACCCATCACCATGCCGTGGGCAAGATGCACCGCCCCGGCGGCTACGACGTTCAGCGTCCCGATCTGTTCGCGGAATCCCTCCGCGCCGTGAAGAAGACCGTCGACCCTAACGGCATCCTCAACCCCGGCGTGCTGATCGATCCGTAGGCAACTGATCCAGACAGCACAGGCCGCACTGCTTCCGTTAGGCTGCTTCTATTGGAGCCGCAATGGTCGACTAGCTCGGGCGTCCCGCGACATCATTCACGCAGCCAGCCTGCGTGCGTCTGGCCCCCCGCGCCGATCCAGCACTCCCATCCTTGATCCCGTCGCTCACGCCCAGCCACTCCGCCCCCATCCCGGCGCGTTGAGAGTCGACGATCATGCTTCGCATCCAATCCCTGCACAAAGCCTTCGGGCACCGCACCGTCCTGCACGATGTCTCCTTCGTCGTCAACGAGCGCGAGCGAATCGGCGTCGTTGGTCCCAACGGCAGTGGCAAGACCACGCTGCTGCGTTGCGTCGCCGGACTGATGAAGCCGGACCGTGGACACGTCCAATCGACGCCATCGACGCGACTCGCGGTCCTGCCGCAGAGCATCGAAGCGGAGCCCGGCGTCAGCGTGGGCGAGCGCTTCCCCGCGCTGTTCCCCAACGACGCGGCCGCCGACCGGCTCGCTGCTCTGGCCGAGCAGATCGCAAATGCAACGAGCGAGACCGCGGCAGACGGGCTCACCGACGAGTACGACCAACTCCTCACTGCCATTCAGGAGGCGCCCGCACCCCTGTCCGCTGAGGTTCACACCTCGCTGGGGCTACGCGCCATCGACCTCGACGAACCCATGGCCTCGCTCTCCGGCGGCGAGCGCACCAAGCTCGCCCTGCTCGACTGCCTTGCCCTGCGCCCCAACACCCTGCTACTCGACGAACCCACCAACCACCTGGACTTCGAGGGCATCGCCTGGCTGGAAAACTATCTTCAGGCGTTCCTAGGACCCGTCCTCCTCGTCTCTCACGACCGTGCGCTGCTCGATGCGGTGGCCACCACGATCCTCACCATCGATCCGCGTGACGGAACCGCGGAAGCCTTCAGCGGCAGCTACAGCCTGTTCGTGGAGGAGCAGTCGCACCGCGAGGAAGAGCAATGGCAGCGCTACGGCCGCCAGCAACGTGACGAGAAACGTGTCCGCCGCACCATCTCCGCGATCGAATCGCGCGCCCGCCACGTTGAAAAAGAGACCACCGACTCCCACTACCGCACCCGCTTCGCCAAGGTCGCCCGCACCTCCACCGTGATCCGGGGCCGCCTCAACCGAGAACTCCGCTCCACCGATCACGTCGACCGCCCCAGCAAGAAGCCCCACGGCTTCTACGGGGACTTCAGCGAAGGCGAGCGCGGCGCGACCCGTCTCGTCAGCATCCAAGACGCCAGTTTCACGTTACCGGGCACGGCTACTCCGCCCAACAGAGCAGGCACGGGACCAACGCTCCTCCTCCACAACGTCACGTTTGACATCCATCGCGGTGAGCGCGTCGTCCTGCTCGGAGCCAACGGCAGCGGTAAGTCCACCCTGCTGCGCGCGATCCACTCGCCGGGCGAAGCAGGCGTGCCCGCCCTCACTTCGGGTCGAATCTACCCGTCCCCCTCCGCTCGGATCGGCTACCTCCCCCAGGAGGATCCCCAGACCCTCACCGCAGGGGGCGCGCAAGACACCGCCATCGACTGGCTGACCCAAACCCGCACCATCTCACGCGTGGAGGCGGGCAACTTCCTCCACCAGTTCCTCTCCAGCCATGATCAGGTGATCACCCCCATCGGCCAGATGTCGTACGGCGAGCGACGGCGCCTCGCTTTCGCCCGCTTCGTGCTCGAAGGCGCCAACCTCCTGCTCCTCGACGAGCCCACGAACCACCTCGATCTGCCCTCCCGCGAAGCCTTCGAGACCGCCCTCGCCAACTACCCCGGCGGTGCGCTGATCGTCACCCACGACCGCTACTTCATCGACCGTTTCGCCACGCGCGTCCTCTCCATCGTCGATCGCACGATCCGGCTGGCCTAACCATTCACCGCCATGCACCAAACCGAGGCGAAAGCCCCCACGGCAAACTCGACTATCATCGGCCCATGACACTCACCCTCACCGGCGGTCAGATCTGGGACGGCCTCGCAGCGACGGCGACTCCCGGATCACTCACCACATCCGCGACGACGATTGGCCAGCCCGATTCCTCCAACGACGACCGTGCCGCCCAGGGCGGCGATCCGATCGACGTCAGCGGCTGCACCATCATTCCCGGCCTGATCGAGGCCCACGCCCATCTCTGCTTCAACGCCCAGCCCAACTGGCGCGAAACCTACGACGCCGACTCGCCCGAACGACTCCTCCTCCGCATGGCCGCCGCCGCCGCCAGCATGCTGCAAGCGGGTATCACGACCGTCCGCGATCTCGGCGCGCCCACGGGGCTCGCCATCGAACTGCGCGACGCCATCCGTGACGGTCTGACCCCCGGTCCCGACCTCCTGGTCGCGGGCGCGCCGATCACCACCACCGGCGGCCACTGCTGGTTCCTCGGTGGCGAGGCCGATGGCGAACTCCGCATCCGCGTCCGCGTCCGCGAACTTGCCAAGTCTGGGGTCGATTGGATCAAGGTGATGGCGACTGGCGGCAATATGACCCCAGGCACGAACGTCAACGAACCCCAGTACAGCCTTGCTGAACTGCGCGCCATCGTCGACGAAGCGGCCCGCCTGGGCCTGCGTGTCGCCGCGCACTGCCACGGCACCCCCGGCATCCGCCACGCGGCCGAAGCGGGAGTCGCCACGATTGAACACTGCAGTTTTCGCACGGAAGACGGCCTCATCCTCGACGAGGAAGTCGCCGCCCTGATCGCCGAGCGCGGCGTCGCCGTCAGCCCCACGGTCCACTCCGGTTACCTGCGCGGCCCCGACTCCCCCGTCCACGACCAACGCATGGAGGTCGCCGCTGGGATTCTCCGCGCTGGCTGCGAAGTCATCATGAGCACCGACTGCGGCATTCCCGGCACACCCCATGACGTGCTGCCCCGGTCGATCGCCGTCTGGGCCGACCAGACCGGCACGACGCCCGTGGATGCCCTGGCCTCTGCCACCAGCCGCTCCGCTCGCGTCCTCGGCCTCCACGACCGGGGCAGCCTCGAACCCGGCAAGCGCGCCGACTTTCTCGTCGTCGAAGGCAATCCCCTCGACGATCTCACTGCGCTCCAAGATGTGCGGCTGGTCGTGCAGGGCGGACAGATCGTCCGCAACAGCCTCTCTGAGATGGGCAGCTAGCTCAGGCTGGTTGGCTAAGAATCTGCTCCGCGGTGCGGCCCACGGTGCGGCGGTACAACGCCGGGTCGCTGGCGCCTTCGGTACCAATCACGAGCACGGTGCTTTGCCGTGACAGTCCCAGCGCCTCCCGCGCGGGCTGGTCTGAGGCGATCGCGCGCACGGCGCCCAGGCCCGCCGCTCCGGAGGCCCCGGCAACCACAGGCGGATCGCCCGCACCTCCAGCCAGCGCCCGCATCGCGTCGCTCGTGTGCAAATCCGAGATCGAGACATACGCGTCCGCCCCCGTATCGAGCACCCGCCACGCCAACGACGACGGCGTGCCGCAGGCCAGCCCCGTCATCACCGTCTCCTCCACTGCTTCCAGGCTCCCCAACGCCCCCGCCCGCGCGCTCTCTTGCAGGCAGGCCGCTGCCTGCGACTCCACGACGATTAACAGCGGTCGCGCCCCTCCCAGCGCATCCCAGAGATGGGCGCAGACCGCGCCCGCCAAGCCGCCGACGCCGCCTTGCACGAAGACATGGGTCAGCTCCGACTCTGGCGGCAACTGCTCCAAGGCCTCCGCGACCAAGACCGTGTACCCCTCCATCACGTAGCGCGGCAGCTCCTCATGCCCGGCCCAGGCGGAGTCCGTCATCAACCACCAGTCGTTCGACTCCGCGTCCGCGACGCAGCGCGCCACGGCATCCTCGTAGCTCCCCGCGACCACGACGACCTCCGCACCCAACTCCCGGATCGCCTCCACCCGCACGGCTGGCACGGGGTCGCTCAGATAGACGACGGCCCGGCATCCCGTCAGCGACGCCGCCCAGGCCACGGACTTGCCGTGATTGCCATCGCTGGCACAGGCCATCGTGAACGAACCAGTCTCGCTCCGGTGCTCGCCGCGCATCAGCGCCGCTTCGTCCACGCCCAACTCATCCGCCAGGACTCGCGCCACGGCGTAAGCGCCTCCCAAAGCCTTGAACGACCCCAGCCCGAACCGTCCCGATTCGTCCTTGTACCAAAGCGCGCCCACCCCCGCCGACATCGCGTTGCCCGGCAACGACCGCAGCGGCGTCGCTTCATAGCCCGGCCAGGCCGAGACGCAGGCCCGCGCTTGCGCCGAGTCCTTGCCCTTGAACAGCGACTCCAGGTCAGTCGGGTACGGCTCCCCTCTCGCCGCGCCAGGATTCCAGAACAGCTCCACGCTGCCTCCAGGGATCCGCCCGCGCGGCAACATCACCATCAGCCTGTCCTCACCGGGTCACTCAGCTCGCGAGTCGCTACTCCTGGCCCACTTGCACGATCATCTTGCCCACGTTCTGGCCCGTGAACAGCCCCATGAACGCGGACGGCGCGTTCTCCAACCCCTCTGCCATCGTCTCCCGATCGACGACCTGGCCCTCGCCCAGCCAACGCAGCATGTCGCGCTGGAACTCCGCCCGGCGGTCCATGTGGTCGGAGACGATGAAGCCCTTGATCGTCAGCCGCTTACGGATGATCTGCGAAAGATTGGTCGGCCCCGGCGCGGGGTCTTCCAGGTTGTAGAGCGAGATCGACCCACAGGCGGAGATCCGCCCGAAGTCCTTCATCTGCTCCAACGCCGCCTCGAGATGGTCGCCGCCCACGTTGTCGAAGTAGATGTCGATGCCCTCGGGGCAGGTCTCGCCCAGCGCCTCCAGCAGGTTCGACGTCTTGTAGTTGAAGGCCGCGTCGTAGCCAAACTCACGCGTCAGGAGGTCCACCTTCTCGTCCGACCCGGCACTCCCCACCACGTGACAGCCGCGCAGCTTCGCCAACTGCCCCGTGATCAGCCCCACCGCCCCCGCCGCGCCCGAGACGAAGACCGTCTCGCCCTCCTGCGGGTCCATGAGATCCAGGAGTCCCACGTAGGCCGTAAATCCGGTGCCGCCCAAGACGCCCAGGTACTGCTTCAGCGGCGCGACCGCTGGATCAATCTTCGCCAGCCCGGCCCCATCCGAGACGAACGACTCCCGCCACCCCAACCCGCTGTTGACGTAGTCACCCACCGCGAAGTCGGCGTGATTGGAGACCACGACCTTCCCCACCGCGCCACCGTCCATCACCTTGCCCACCTCGAACGGCGGCACATAGCTCTTCACATCGCGCATCCGGCCCCGCATGTACGGGTCGACGGAGATGTAGACGTTCTCCACCAGCAGCTCGCCCGCGCCCGGCTCCGGCGTCGGCCGTTGCACCAGCTCAAAGTTCTCCGCCCGTGGTTCCCCCACCGGCCGCGACTTCAACACAACCTCTCGCGTCACTTCTGCCATTCTCGGCTCCTTTCAGATACGCGCCGCGCATCCCGGGCGGGCAGACCAGAGGCTAACGGCAACCCACCAGTCCAGTCTGCTCGCTCCGTCCGCAGCCGCGTTTCCGTCGGATGGTCCTATCTGATATGTATTAGTACTTATTCCCTGACGAGAAGTCCTTGAGTGTGCCTACTCGCAACACACGCCAACCGAGGAGGCCCGCGATGATCAGTCACCAATCGGCACGGATCAATCGAATCACGCTTCTCAGTATTGTTCTTGCGGTCGCGGTCCTGGGCTTTTCGCAGATTCGCGCACAGGGTGGCACCCGCTCGATCGAGTTATTCGAGGGTGCGAACCTCACCTTCTACGACGGCGAAACCTCCACGGTGGAGGACGCCTTCGGCGGAACCCTGACGGATGTCGCTTCCGTCTGGACCCTGGACAATGAGAGCAAGATCTGGTCGAACTGGGCGGGCATCTTGCCTCGGATCCTACGGTCGCTGTCTGAGCTTGAGCAGGACCACGTCTACGTCGTCATCGTCAACACCGACACGACCTGGACATTCACCGTCGCCGCCGACCCCGTGCCTGACCCAATCATCGATCCCGGAGATGGCAGCCGCCCTGGAGACGGTGGTGATCCAGGGGACGGCGGCGACCCTGGCGATGGCGGCGACTCAGCTCCCCCGCCAGATCCCGACCAACCACTGAGGGGCGGGGCAAACTCGATGAAGTCGAAGCCCGCGCCATCCGAACCTGGGCATCGACCCGATGCCCTCAACCCGATGCCCGCGTCGAGAGCGCGTGTGCGGCTCCCAGGGGGCGATTTCGCGATCAGCCTCAAGTTGTATAACAGACCCGCCCGTCGGCAGAGTCGGGTTTTATTGACGGGAGCGACTCCCCACCCCGGCCAGCAATCGAGCCTCCCGCTGCGTCAAGACGGATCCCGCCACCACCAGCGCCAACCCCACCACCAACTCCAACCCCAGCGGCTCATCCAGGATCAGCCCGCTCAGCAACACCCCGAAAACCGGCGTCGAGAGCTGCATCGCCGCCACCCGCGACGGCAAGAACCGCTGCAACAGCCACGTATTGCCCAGGAACCCAAAGCCCGCGATCACGATCCCCTGGTAGAGCAACGCCAACGCCAGCTCCCACGTCCAGACATACGGTGCTGACTCGGTCAGCGCGCTGGCGACGATGAACGTCGCGACCCCCACGAGGCTCTGCGCGAGCAACAGCTTGTGGATCGCGATCCCCTGCGAGGTCTGCGACAGAAACACCTGCCTCGCCCCCAGCAGCATCGCCGAGACCACCAACAAGAAGTCCCCGAACAGCCCCGACTCGCCGTCCAAGCTGCCCGAAAACACCACCACCACCCCGCCGTACGCCACCAGCGTCCCCAGCACGCGGCCCATCGACAGCCGGTCGCCGGGCACCAAGAAGTGCGCGAACACTCCCGTCCACAGGGGAAACGTCGACGTGATGATCACGGCGTGCCCCGCCGTCGTTCGGTCCTGGCCCACATTCATGAAGGCCAACTGCGTCGTGAACAGGATCCCCAGCCCCAGCAGCGGCAGCCACTCATGCCGCCGCACTCGGAACGACTGGCGGGTCAGCAGCGCCCAGATCAGCACAAACACCGTGCCGAGCACGAACCGCATCCAGCCCAAGCGCAGCGGCGGCGCGTCGTCCAGGCCGCTCTTGATCGCCACGGGGTTGCCGCCCCACAGCGCCGCCAGGAATAGCGCGAACCCCGCCGCCCGGCCCGAGAGCGGGCGGCGGAGATCGGAGGCGGGCGGCACCGCCTCCCTCGCCTCACCAGTGCTCATCGACTTCGGACTTCAGGCATGCGCTCGATGTTATGCGCTCGTCCCCTTGCGAGCCCGAAGAATGGGTATCGAAACTAGGAATGGCGCAGCAAAGACACCGGCGCCCCAGGCCCTCAGTTATACTCTCGCCGATCACCAGCACTGCTCAAACTGGCGCAAGGAGCGACCCATGGCCGACCCCACCTTCGAAAACCTTATCTTCGACCGCATCGGCACCGACGATCGCATCGGCCGCATCACCCTCAACCGGCCCGAGAAGATGAACACGCTCTCGCAGGAGCTGCTCTTCGAATTCCGCGACTGCCTGGAGTTCGTCGAAACCGACGACGACATCCGCGTCCTCATCGTCCGTGGCGCCGGTCGCACCTTCTCCGCCGGCTACGACCTGACGCCGCCCCAAGGCACCGGCGCCGACGCCATCCATCGCGGCTTCAAAACGACCGATGACGATGGCAACCGACTGATCATGAACATCCGCGCCGGCATGAGCCGGATCACGGACATCCACCTCTACTTCTGGAACATGCAGAAGGTCACGATCGCCCAGCTCCACGGCTACGCCATCGCGGGCGGCTTTGAGCTCAGCATGATGGCCGACTTCGTCACCGCCGCCGACGACACCCAGCTGGGCCACCCTGGCCTCCGCTTCGCGGGCAGCCGCACCGCCGCCATCCTGCCCCACCTGATCAGCATGCGGAAGGCCAAGGAGCTCTACTACACCGGCGACCCCATCACCGCGAAGTACGCGGAGTCGATCGAGCTGATCAACTACGCCTGGCCCAAGGATGAGCTGGAAGAAAAGACCCTGGCCTTCGCCGAGCGCATTGCCAACCTCCCCTCCGACCATCTGGCCGTGCTCAAGGTCAACATGAACCGCTTCTACGAAAACATGGGCATCTACTCTTCGCTGCGCTCCAGCACGGAGCTGGACGCTGTCGGCACCTTCACCTCGCAGGCCTACGGCTGGCAGAAGAAATTCAAGGAGGGCGGCCTCAAGCCCGCCCTCGCCTGGCGCGACGGCCCCTACGGCGACTACTCCCAGGGTCCCAAGACCAAGAAGTAGTCGGCTCGGCTCGACCGAGACCAGACCTGCCAGCGCTACCCAGCCATTGCCAGCGACAGCTCGAACGGCTCCGCTGCCACCACACGCTGGCTGAATTCAGCCAGATTCAGCGCACGCCCACCCCTCCCCCCTACCCCACACACCTGACAACATGGCACCTTGCCACGACGAACGGCCCGGACGAGACCAGATCTTGGGGGGAACGACGTGCGATACATCATCTACGGCGCGGGCGGCATTGGCGGCGGCATCGCTGGCCGCCTGCTCCAAGCTGGCCACAATGTCGTCGCCATCGCCCGTGGCGACCACCTCAGCGCCATCCAAAACGACGGCCTCCGCCTCCGCACCCCTGACGATCAATGGACCGCCAAGCTCGAAGCCGTTGGCCACCCCCGCGAGATCGAATGGACCGCGGACGACGTCGTCCTTTGCACCATGAAGTCGCAAGATACGCAGGCCGCGCTGCAGGACCTTCTCGCCGCGGCCGGGCATCGCGTCCCCGTCGTCTGCACCCAAAACGGCGTCGAGAACGAGCGCCTCGCCCGCCGCCTCTTCGACAGCGTCTACGCCATGCTCGTCGTCATGCCGGCCACCTTCCTCGAACCCGGCCTGATCGATATGCACGGCACCCCCCACTCCGGCCTGCTCGACGCCGGGCGCTACCCAGACGGCATCGACGACACCATCGCAGGCCTCTGCACCGCCCTCAGCGACTCCGGCTTCGTCTCCCGCCCCGATGCCCGCGTCATGCGCCTCAAGTACGGCAAACTGCTCGACAACCTCAGCAACGCCATGCAGGCTCTCTGCGGCCCGGACGCCGCCAAGGACTCCGCCTACCCGGAAGAGGGTGGCCAGGAGTTCATGCTCCAGCTCCAGCAAGAGGCCCTGACCTGCTACAACGCCGCCGGCATCGACTACGCCTCGCAAGAGGAGATTGGCGAGATGCGACGCCAGGTCTTCTCCCTCGGCGAGATCAAGGGCTCCATCCGCGGCGGCGGCAGCACCTGGCAATCCTTCGCCCGCGGCCTCCCCTCGATCGAGACCGATTACCTCAACGGCGAAATCACGCTCCTTGGCGCCCTCCACGGCGTCCTTACGCCTTACAACCGCATCCTCCAGACCACTACCCAGCAAGCCCACCGCGAGGGTGCCGCGCCCGGCGCCTACTCCGTCGAACTCCTCCAGGCCCTCGTCGACGAAGCCGAGCTTCTGGAAGAGCTCGAGCTCTGAGCAGGCCAGGCCGCAGCTAGACTCCATCCATGGACACCCCACGCGTCGATCCTGGCGACTCAGCACGGACCGATGGTTCACGGCCCAATGGTTGAGACACATCGACTCGCGCTGCGATCGCTGCTCGACGAGGCGGCGCCCGATCTCGAGCGCCTCGGCAGCATCGAATGCAAGCACTTCTTCTCCGGTTCCGCCGCCTACGTCAACGGCCACATCTTCATCAGCCTCACCAAAGTCGGCCTGGGCCTCAAACTCAACCCAGCCGATTGCACCACGCTCCTAGATGGAGACGGTCTGCCACTGCACTACTTCCCCGGCTCACCCGTTAAGAAGGACTACGTCCTCATTGCCGAGGCACTCCGCGACGACCCTGAAGCGCTCGCACCCTGGATTCAGGCCAGCGTCGATTTCTGCAAAACCCAGCCCCTCCCCCGCAAACGCAAACCGCGCGCTCCTCGCAAGAGCGTTCCTCGCAAAAACACAGCCATCTAAAGGAGACCCGCCCATGCCAGGACCCGTCACCACGGAGATCCGTACTCACAACGACGCCCGCATCGCCACCGTGACTCTCGACAACGAGCGAAAGCTCAACATCGTCAACACCCCCATCCTCCACGCGCTGATCGACGCTGTCACGACTCTCCACAGTGATGAGGACCTGCGCTGCCTGGTCCTCGATGCCGCTGGCGATCGGGCCTGGTTCGGTGGCGCCGACATCACGGAAATGGTCACGCTCGACCAAGACGGTGCCGAAGCCTTCATCACCCTCCTCCACGACTTCTGCCAAGCGCTGCGCGACCTCCCCGTCCCCGTCATCGCCCGCATCGACGGCTACACCCTGGGCGCGGGTCTGGAGATCGCCGCCGCTTGCGACCTGCGCCTGGCGACCGACCGCTCCAGCTTCGGCATGCCCGAAGTCAACGTCGGCATCCCCAGTGTCATCGAAGCCGCCTTGCTCCCCACCCTGATCGGCTGGGGTCAGACCAAGCGCCTTGTCTACCTGGGCGAGAACATCGACGCCGCTGAGGCGCTGCGCATCGGGATGGTCGAGAAGGTCGTCGCGCCGCAGGATCTGGACGCCGCCCTCGATGCCTGGCTCGACAGTCTCGCCAACGCCGGCCCACGCGCCATCCGCCTGCAAAAGGAACTGATCCGCGACTGGGAGCGGCTGCCCCGCGCCGAGGCAATCCAGGCCGGTATCCGCACCTTCCGCGAAGGCTTCGCGACAGACGAACCCCGCGCCGCGATGCAGGCCTTCATCGACCGCAAGCGCTGACGGTTCCTCACGCGACCCCTCGGGGCGGCTCCCGGCGCGGTAGCATATCGGCATGAAGCAACTGGACCGGCAGCTGTTGATCTTGACCCGGTTGCGCGAAAAGCGGGCGGTCACGGCGCGGAATCTCGCCGCCGCCTGCGAGTGCTCCGTGCGCACGATCTACCGCGATGTCAACTCCCTTTGCGAAGCAGGCGTGCCCGTCGCCGCGATGCCCGGCGAGGGCTACCGACTCGCCGCCGGCTACCACCTCCCCCCGGTCGCGCTCACCCCGGAAGAGGCCTCGCAACTCCTGCTTGGCGCGGACGTCGCCCGCGACCTCGGCACGAGCAGCCAACGCTTAGCCACAGAATCGGCCGTCGCCAAAATCAGCGCCGTCCTACCTGACGCAACCGAAGAAGAAGTGGAGCGTCGCCGGGAGCGGATCACCGTGCGATGGAGTCATCGCGACACCTCGCCCTGGTTCCCCCTCGCCTTGCAGGCCGTTCTCGACGAACGGGTCCTCCGCATCCGCTATCACGCCTACACCACGGACCGTAGTACGCGGCGGGACATCGAGCCCCACCAGCTCACCTTCTATGGCGACGATTGGCATCTCATCGCCTATTGCCGCCTGCGCCGCGGCTACCGCGGCTACCGCGACTTCCGGCTGGCCCGCATCGACGACGCCGAACTCACTGCCGAGCGCTTCCAGCGGCCGGACCAGATCGAGGGCGATCACGAGCCCGCCGATAGCGACGAACAAGTCCGCGTCTGGCTCTCTAGCAGCGCCGCCCGCTGGGCCCGCGAGGACCCCGCCTTCGGCTTCAAGAGCGAAGAGCCCGCCGAAGGCGGCGCCATCTTCATCTTCAACCTCTGGGACGCTTCCAGGCTCACCGCTTGGATCCTGGGATGGGGCGCCTCCGCCCGCGTCCTCTCTCCGCCCGATTTCGTCGCCAAACTGCGCGACGAAGCAGAAGCCCTCGTGCGTCTGTATTCCAGCTAACGGCTCCGTCCTGCGCGGGGTATCTCACTGCTGACAACCCCTTGTCGCGGCCTCACTCTACGGTCCCCACACCACACGGTTGGAAGCTATCGAGAGAGAGAATTGGACATGCAGGTCGCCTCGTTCAACGTCAACATCACCAGCGAAAAGCCGGAGGAGCTCTTCCGCTTCTATCACGAAATCGTGGAACTCCCCCTCAACACCGAAATGGGCGACCACGCCCTGGACGTCGGCGGCGCCGTCCTCCTCGTCGATGGCCACAGCGAAACGAAGGGACGCACACCTCAACCCCAACGCATGTTGCTCAACTTCTTCGTCGAAGATCTGGCCGCCGAACAGGCCCGTCTCGAAGGCCACGGCGTGGAGTTCGTCCGCAAAGCTGGCAAAGAGTACTGGGGCGGCGTCATCTCCACATTCGTCGACCCCGACGGCAACTACTGCCAGCTGATCGAGTACCAGCCCGAGTAGCTCAAGGATCGGCGAACCCCTGCCCAGGATCGATCGGCGATTCGGGCGGCGCCGGTGCCTGCCCGCTCCCCAGCACACAGTGTCCATCGCGCCTCCACGCCGCCACTGCCTTCCACATCCCGCGCGACTTCCACCACAGCAACCCAAGGAGAACCCGATGTTCTGGATCGCCGAAGAAACCGCCCGAGTCGCAGCACGAGAGCGAGCACCAGCCCGCCGTCCCTACCGCGGCTTCGTCCCCCGCCCTGCGACCCGCACACGATCGCGCGGGCGTATCGTCGAGCTCCTCTCCGACCTGGGCGCTTTCGGGCGCGGGCGGCGGCGAATAGGCGATTAGGCGATTGGGCGTCTTCGATACTGCGAAAACGTGAAAAATCTTGCATCAACGCACGAAAGCTGACCTGATCCTTCCCCGCATGACCGCCGGCCCTATCTGGTAGAGCCCCTTCCCACCCAGCGTCCACGAAAAAACTCTCCCCGGCGTTCAGCGTCTATCCTCTCTCCTCCATCTGTACTGGCTGCGCGGCACAAAGCGCCCGCAGCCATCCGTCAGGAGCGAGCCCCATGCAACACGTCTGCATCATCCCCGGCGACGACGCTGCGCCGGAAGCCGTGCTCCCCAGCATTGATGTCCTGCGTGCGCTGGAGCTGGATCTGGAGTTCAACGTTCTGCCCGGCGGCGCGGAGGGCACGGAGCAGTACGGGCGTAAGGAGTTCGCCCGCATCGCCCAGGAGGCCATCGATGCCGCCGACACGACCCTCTACGGCTCCACCAGCGGCACCTCCCCGGGCCTCGGCTACCTACGCTGGGGCAAGGGCACCTTCGCCAACGTCCGACCCATCCGTTACTTGCCCGGCGCCAACAGCCCCCTCGCACAGCCCGAAGGCATCGACTTCATCATCGTCCGCGAGAACATGGAGGACATGTACGTGGGCGTCGAAGGGGATGTCGAAGCGCTCGCGCCGCTCAACCTCGTCAACCGCCTGACCCGAAAACCGATCGACACGACCAACGGCCGCTTCGCGATCAAGATCATCACGGAAGCCAACTCGCGGCGCGTGCTGGAGTTCGGCTTCGAACTGGCCCGCAAGCGCAAAGCCGAAGGCCATCCCGGCAAGCTCACTGCCAGTTGCAAGCACAACATGCTGCCGCACACAGACGGACTCTTCCGCGAAGTCGCCTACGATGTCGCGCGCCAGAACCCGGACATCGAGTTCGACGAATACATCGTCGACGACTTCGCCCGCCGCATCGTGGCCGAGCCCCATCAGCTGGATGTCGTGGTCCTGCCCAACCTCTACGGCGACATTCTCTCCGACGAAGCCTCTGGCCTGATCGGCGGGCTCGGCCTCGCCCCCAGCGCCTGCTACTCGGACGACTTCGCTTACTTCGAGCCCGTGCACGGCACCGCGCCCGACATCGCCGGACAACACATCATCAACCCCACCGCGACGTTGCTGAGCAGCGCCATGATGCTGGACTGGCTCGGCCACGCCGACGCAGCCAAGCGCCTCGAAGCCGCCGTCGAAGCCGTCTACCGCGAAGGTGTCACCCTGACGCCCGATCAGGGCGGCAGCGCCAGCTCCGACGAGTTCTGCCAGGCCGTCGCGAAGCACCTCTAAGCGGCGCGAGATACCGCCACGGACGATCGGAAGCCAAAATGACCTACTCCATCGTGGCGCTCGACCGTGAGACCGGCGACCTCGGCGTGGGCGTGCAGACGCACCAGCCGAGCGTGGGAGCGATCGTGCCGTGGGTGAGTCCGGGCGTCGGCGCGGTGGCGACGCAGGCCATGGCCAACATTGATCTGGGACCGCGCGCCCTCGCCGTGATGGAACGGGGCCTGAGCGCCGAGCGCGCCCTGACCGCCGTCCTCGCCGCCGATCCAGGCGCGGCCATTCGCCAGGTCGGCGTCGTCGACGCCAACGGCAGCACGGCCGCGCACACCGGTGACGGCACGCTGTTCTACGCCAGCCATTGCACCGGCGACGGCTACTCCGCCCAAGCCAACATGATGATGGACGAAGGCGTTCCCGAGGCCATGGCGGCGGCGTTCGAAGGATCGAAAGGGCTCCTCGCCTCCCGCATCCTGACAGCCCTGGAAGCGGGTGAGGGCGCGGGCGGCGACATCCGGGGCATGCAGTCGGCGGCCATCTTGGTCCGGCCACCGGACCCCATGCATGTGGAACACCACTGGGACCTGCGGATCGATAACGACCCCGCTCCCCTCGTGGCGCTGCGCGGTCTCGTCCACCTGCGTCTCGCCGACCAGATCATGATCGCGGCCGAGGCAGCCGCAAAGGGGGCGCGTGAGGCAGGCACTTCTGCCGACGAAATCCTGGCGGCCGCCAATGAGGCACTGGCAGAGGCCGAAGCGCTCTACCCGTCCGACGAGCAGACCTTCTGGTTCGCGGTCTCCGTCCTCGCCAACGGCGTCGGTGATCTGGACGCCGCCGCGCAGCAGCTCATGCCCCTGTTTGAGCGCGCCCCCCAGTGGCGCGCCCTGCTCCACCGGCTCACGGGCGACTTCGGCAACGCCGAACTTTCTGCCCGCTTCGACAACGAACGCTCTAGCTAACGCAGTCAGTCCCGGCAAACGGGTCCGCTGACACGCCGCATCCATGCTCGTACCCACGGGCAAGGGAAGAGCCGCGGGCGTTGCCCGCGGCTCTGGAATCCCAACCGTGTTGGCGCTTATGAAGCGGGCGCGCCCGCCTCTTCCTTGGCGAACTGCGCCTCCTCCGTGGAGCCACTGAGCGCCGTCGTGGACGACTGGCCACCCGTGACGCTGAGCAGGATCTCGTCGAAGTAGGAAGTGCCGGCCTCGCGCTGGTGCTTCGTGGCCGTGTAACCGAGGGGCTCGGCTGCGAACTCCCCCTCTTGCAACTCCACGTAGGCCTTCATGCCGCTCTCGGCGTAGCCACGGGCGAGGTTGAAGGTGTGATAGTTGATCGTGTGCCAGCCGGCCAGCGTGATGAACTGGAAGCGGTAGCCCATCTGCGCCAGGTCACGCTGGAACGTTGCGATCGTCGCGTCGTCCAAGTGGAGCTTCCAGTTGAAGGACGGCGAGCAGTTGTAGGCGAGCTGTTTGTCCGGGAACTTGGCGTGGATGGCCTCGGCGAAGCGCTGGGCCTCGTCCAGGTCGGGGGTGCCGGTCTCGCACCAGATCAGGTCGGCGTAGGGGGCATAGGCGAGACCGCGCGAGATGGCGGAGTCCATGCCGTCGCGGACGACGAAGTAGCCCTCGGCGGTGCGCTCGCCGGTGACGAACTCACGGTCGCGCTCGTCGATGTCGTTGGTGATCAGCGTCGCGGCGAGGGCATCGGTGCGGGCGAAGAGCATCGTCGGTACGTCGAGCACATCGGCCGCGAGGCGTGCCGCCTCCAGCGTGCGCACCATCTGCGAGGTGGGCACGAGGACCTTACCGCCCATGTGCCCGCACTTCTTTTCGGCGGCGAGCTGGTCTTCGTAGTGGACCCCAGCGGCGCCTGCTTCGATCATGTTCTTCATCAGCTCGAAGGCGTGGATGGGGCCACCGAAGCCGGCCTCGGCGTCGGCCATGATCGGCAGGTAGTAGTCGAGGTCCGTCTTGCCTTCCAGCTTGTCGATCTGGTCGGCGCGCATCAGGGCGTTGTTGAGACGCTTGACCAGGTTCGGCACGGAGGTGGAGGGGTACAAGCTCTGGTCGGGGAAGGTCTGGTTGGCCTGGTTGGCGTCGGCCGCCACCTGCCAGCCACTGACGTAGATGGCGTTGAGCCCGGCCTTGGCCATCTGCACGGCCTGGGCGCCGGTCACGGCGCCGAAGGTGTGGACGTAGTCCATCTCTTGCAGTTGACGACGCAGGCGCTCGGCGCCGTGGCGGGCGATGGCGTTGTCGTTCTGGAGGGAGGGCCGCAGCTTGAGGACATCCGCGGCGGAATAGGTGCGCTCGATCCCCGACCACTTGGGATCTTCACGCCACTGGCGCTCGAGTTCGGCCGCCTGGTCGGCGGGCTGGTTGGCCGGATTGGCACCATTGCTGCTCATGCTGCTACTCCTCGGACTAAACGGACTACGTCAGATGCTCGTACGCGGGCAAGGTCAAGAAATCGACGAACTCGTCCTCCAGGACGAGGCCATCGAGGATCTCCGCTGCTTCGCCGTATCGCTCGGCGTTTGCGCCACCCAACTCCCCCAGCTCCTCCACACGGATCTGCTGGTAGAGCTCACGCGTGAGGGAACGGCCATCCGTGAGTTCCGCGTTGTGCCGCAGCCATTGCCACAGCTGCGCCCGCGAGATCTCGGCGGTGGCGGCGTCTTCCATGAGATTGTTAATGGCGGCGGCGCCGTTGCCGTTCAACCACTGGTTGAGATATTGCAGGGCGACGCTGACGTTGAGCCGGACGCCCTCTTCGCTGATCGAGCCGCCGGTCTCGGGCACGTTGGCGAGCGCCGCGGCGTTGGCGACGACATCATCGCGTTGCCGCTCGCGTTGGTTGGGCTTGTCGCCCAGCGCTTTGCCGAACTCCTCACGGGCCACGGGACCCAAGTCCGGGTGGGCGATCCAGGTGCCGTCGAAGCCATCTGTCGACTCGCGGTGCTTGTCGTCGCGGACGGCGGCCATGGCGCGCTCGTTGAGTTCGGGGTCGCGCCGGTTGGGGATGAAAGCCGACATGCCGCCCATGGCATGCGCCCCGCGTCGGTGACAGGTCTTGACGAGCAACTCCGTGTAGGCGCGCATGAACGGCACGGTCATGCTGATCTGGCTGCGGTCGGGCAGCAGGAAGTCGGCCCGGTTGCGGAAGCGCTTGATGACGCTGAAGATGTAGTCCCAGCGACCGGCGTTGAGGCCGGAGATGTGGTCGCGCAGCTCGTAGAGGATCTCGTCCATCTCGTAGGCGGCCGTAATCGTTTCGATGAGAACGGTGACGCGGGCGCTACCACGCGGGATGCCCAACTCGTCTTGGGCGAGGTTGAAGGCATCGTTCCAGAGCCGCGCTTCCAAGTGGCTCTCCAGCTTGGCGAGGTAGAAGTAGGGGCCCGTGCCGCGGCTGAGCCGCTCTGTGGCGTTGTGGAACATGTAGAGGCCGAAGTCAAAGAGGCTGGCGGAGCAGGGCTCGCCGTCGATCAGCAGGTGCTTCTCGTTGAGGTGCCAGCCGCGTGGGCGCACCAGCAATGTAGCGATCTCGTCCTTGAGTTCGTAGCGGCGGCCGTCCGGGTTCTCGAAGCTGATTTCTTTGCGCACGGCGTCGTGCAGATTGATCTGGCCCTCGACGACGTTCTCCCAAGTGGGGGCGAGCGAATCTTCCAGATCCGACATGAACGCATCGGCGCCCGAGTTGAGGGCGTTGATCATCATCTTGCGTTCGCAGGGGCCGGTGATCTCCACCCACCGCTTCTGCAGGTCATCAGGGCAGGGGGCGACTTGCCAGTCGCTATCGCGGACGCTCTGTGTCTCGGGAAGGAAGTCGGGGAGGGCACCGGAGTCGAAGTCGGCCTGGCGATCTCGCCGACGGGCGAGGAGGTCGAGGCGGGTGGCGTTGAGCTGGCGGTGCAGGGTCGCCACGAAGCTGAGCGCGTCAGGCGAGAGGATCGCAGCCCACTGTTGGGGAAGCGAACCGTGGATCTCAATGCCGTCAGCGACGGGGTGAACCGGTTGCTCAGTCGTGGTCACCACGCGCTCCTCTCTCCGCAGGGGTGCATCCATGGTTGTCCCGTACGGTGGGTTGTCCCGTAGGGAGCCGTGGAAAGTGCGTCGACCTGCGTTCCTCAACCTCTCGGCGCGCGATGCCCACTTGTCATGAGCGGGACCGATCAATGAGCCTGAGGTGGCTGCGTCGCCTCGATGTCGATTTTGAAAAGCTACCAGGCGTCGTCATCGCGTCAATAGTACCGCGGGGTATTCATTCAAGAGTTCTATAGTTGGTTTCAGAGGGTCGATAGATTGGAGCGCCTGACGGGCGCTCTGGACTGGGGACGCCCGCTAGCGTCCTGCGACGAATGGCTGGCGAATTCGTGCGCTGTGATGGGGAGGATCGGAAACGGTCTGATCGCCGCGAAACGAGGCCCTCAGCGGCGGCGCACGAGAACGGCAGGCGACGTCCGGGGAGCGACTCGGCCAATACGCCGAATCTTGGTCAGTTTTGTTATGATTCGTTTCCGGTTGTTGCCTCCATCCGGGCCCTGGAACTGTTCGCTCAGTCCGGGCACGGGCGCAACGCCGGTCGGACAACTAGCGGAACACCGCGATGGCCTCATCGCAACACATGATCCGACGATCCAGCGTCGACGCACCAAGGGGGAAACGATGACGACCCAGACACGAGCCGACCTTCCAGGTCGAGTGATCCCAATCATCGACGAGGAGTTCGCCGACTTCGAGACGGAGGCGCAGGCCTTCCTGCGGGGCGAGCGGGAGGAACCGAAGTTCATTGGATTCCGGCTCAAGCAGGGCTGCTACGGGCAGCGCCAGGCGGACGTGCAGATGTTGCGAGTGAAGCTTCCCATGGGCGGCGTCAGCTCCGAACAGATGGATGCCTTTGGCGACGTGGTGGACACCTACGCGCCGCTGAAGAAGGGCCACATCACGACCCGTCAGAACATCCAGATCCATTTCATTCCGCTGGACCTGGTCACCGGGGCATTCCGGCGGATGGCGGAGGCGGGACTTTCGTCACGAGAGGGTTGCGGCAACGTGGTGCGCAACGTGACCGCGGACCCGTGGGCGGGGATCAACAACGAAGAGCCCTTCGACGTGACCTCCTACGCGGGGGCCTACGTGCGCTACTGGGTGCGGAACGAGATCACGCAGTTGCTGCCACGGAAGTGGAAGACGTACTTCACGGGCCGCGAAAGCGACCGGCCGATCTGCGAGATCCATGACCTGGCCTTCATCGCCAAGGTGCGCGACGGGGTACACGGCTTCGAAGTGCTGGTGGGCGGTGGGCTCTCCACGTCGGCGAAGCACGCGGTGGTGGTGAACGAGTTCGTCCCTGTCGACGAGTTCCTGCGCTACTCCGAGGCGCTGCTGCGGATCTTCAACGAGGCCGACGAACTGCGCAAGAGCATCCACAAGGCGCGGATCAAGTTCCTGGTCCACCGTTTGGGCGTCGACGCGTTCCGCGAAAAGGTCGACGAGTATCTCTCGCAAGACTGGGCGCAAGAGGCGCGACCGACTTGGCAAGAGCTGGCCTACCTGGACGATGAGGACGCGGCGGCACCGGCGGCGAAGCCGGACGCTCCAACCGTCAGCGACGCTGACCGGGCGGAGTTTGAGCGCTTCGTCGCGAACGCCGTGCGGGCGCAGAAGCAGACCGGCTACAACGCGATCGAGGTGCAGGTCTGGCGTGGCGATCTGTCGGGCGACCAGTTCCGTGGTCTGGCGTCAATCATGCGGACGTGGGGGAACGAACGGGGCCGGGTGACCTGGGGGCAGAACTTCGCGCTGCGTTGGATCCCAGACGCCCATCTCTATGGCGTCTGGAAAGACCTGCAAGCGCTGAACATGGGCGCGCCGGACGCGGGGCAGATCACGGATGTGATCTCTTGCCCCGGCACGGATTCCTGCAAGCTCGGGATCACGTCATCCATGGGCTTGAACACGGCAATCCGCGAGAAGCTGGCGCAGTTGGACATCGACGACGAAGCGACGCGCCGGATCCGGATTCACATGAGCGGCTGCCCCAACTCGTGCGGCCAGCACCACATCGCGAACATTGGCTACCACGGCGCGGCGATCAAGCAGGGTCGTCGTCAGATTCCGGCCTATCTCGTCTACCTAGCGGGCAGCTACAAGGGGGGCGCGCCACTACGCATGGGCACGCTGGTGCCGCTGCGGCTGCCGGCCAAACGCGTGCCGGAAGCGACCGAGCGGTTCTTGAGTCTGTACCAGCGGGAACGCAAGGACGGCGAGGAGTTCAACGACTACTTCGACCGGGTGGGTGCAGACCCGTTCGTGGCGGCGGCGAAGGACCTGACGCTGCCGCCGGAGTTCGGCGAGGAGAACCTGCCGATGTTCATCGATTGGGAGCGGGAGGGACTCTACGTCCTGGAACGCGGCGAAGGGGAGTGCGCGGTCTAGCGCTCCACCGTTCAGATGATCAAGAGACGGCGCGGGCAATGCCCGCGCCGTTTGGTGTGGGACAGGTTTTCGCGCGGCTAGGTTTTGCGTGCGGCTAGGATACGGAGATGGCGAGCGCGGACGACTCTACCTCTAGTCCTGAGCCCCGGGGGCCTGAACCCCGGTGGGATGCGGGCGAGTGCCCGATCTGCCCGCGCCAAGTCGACCGCTGCGCGCACTGGGGCCCGTTCGTCGTGCGGCTGTATCCGCCGTCGCGGTTCGATCCGCGATTGACGCAATGGGGCGTGGAGGGGCCGGGGATGATCGATGAAGGCCGATCACGGCGCGAAGGGGTGCCGGTCCACTCCATGTACTTGCCCAGCGAGACAGGCTATTCGGGTCGGCACGCGGATCATGAGCATGCCGTCCTGGACTTCGAGACACGGACGGAATCGATGCGTCAATACGAAGTCCCGGGTGGAGGCGCGCCAGCGTCGTGAGGATGACCGCTGTACAAGATTGCAGCGGACTCCCAGCGTCTCGTTGTCAGGGGACGGCGAACGCTTCCTGGGCGACGGGACTGCCTGACCCGACGCCTGCAAATGGGTTCGTGCGCTGGACGACGGCACGCGTTCTGGATCCGGTGATCGGAGGCGCGGACTTGGCTGTGCCCGCTCCCAATCCGTCGGGTCCCATCTCGCTGTCCGACCACGCAGCGGAGCGCCGAGTAAGCTGGGGCCATGGACCGGACGAATCGAGCGTGGTCACACCAACGGTGGCGGGGCAGAGGGCGGGCGGCCGTGTTGTCGGCTGCTGTCTTGGTGACGCTCGCTGCATGCGGCATTGATGAGCTGCCGGAGAACACTGACGGCACGCGGCCAGACGAGATGTCAGGGGAAGTGGGCACCTCCGAGCCCGCTGCTGCGGACACGGGGGCGACCGAGAGCGAGCTGCTGGGGCGGCCCGCGCCAAGTTCGTCGAGCAGCAACGATGTGGGCGCTCCAATCGTGAGCAGCCGGGAGGACGGATTGATCGCGGCGTTCGAGGCGCAGATCGCGCGGCTGAACGCACTCGATCGCGCGGGGTATATCGCCCGCTTCATCGACGACTGTGGCGATCCGGAGGTCGCAGGGGCGTTCTCCTACGACTTCGCGTCGCCCACGGTGGAGGTGGCGGGAGCGGTCAGTGCCGGGTTCGAGTCGATCGCGTTTCTGGACGGCGCCGACCGGGCGAAGGTGGACTACGTGGCGGATGTGCTCTCCGACATCTGGATCGCCAAGGACGGCGAATGGTGGATCAGCACATGTCCCGAATGATGCGATCCAAGTGGATGGGTGACCGTGTGGGGATGACCCCGTCTCGTAGAGTGCGCAGGTTGTGAGCCAAACCCCGAGAGCGCCCCGTCCGACGCCGAGACCGCGCACGCCCTTGGCCGCGCGCGTCCTGCCATCGCGGGTGTACTACGGCTGGTACGTGGCGCTGGGCACGTCACTGGTGATGATGGGGGGGATGGGGATTGGCTTCTACGGGCTGGCGGTGTTCTTGCGGCCGCTGCAAGAGGCGCACGGCTGGTCGAACGCGGAAGTGAGCGGGGCGACGGGGGCCTATTTCATCATCTCCGGGCTGGCGGCGGCCGTGGTGGGACCGCACGTGGACCGGCGCGGGCCCATCGTCTTCATGGCCGTGGGGCTGACGGTGACGGGAATCGCGACGATGTTGGTGGGCTTCGTCGATCAGCTCTGGCAGCTGTATGTGGTGTATGCGGTGCTGGCGTTGGGCTTTGGCATGGCCGGGGCGGTCTCGATCAACGCGATCATGGCGCGCTGGTTCGTGCGGCGGCGAGCCCGGGCGATGAGCATCTCGTCGACGGGGATCTCGGTGGCGGGGGTGATCCTGCCGCCGCTGGGGGCGGTCTTGATCGCGACGGGTGGACTGCAGTTAACGACGCCGATCTTGGGAGTGGTGATCTTGGTCTTCGCGCTGCCGATCGTGGCGTTGGTGATGGTCTGGGATCCGGCGCAGATGGGGTTGAAGCCCGACGGACACAAGGGCCCACCCACGGAGGACTCGCAAGCCAAGCAGCGCGTGTCGCTGAGTGACGCGGTGCAGCTTCGGACCTGGACGATGCACGAGGCGGTCCGCACGGTGTCGTTCTGGGCGCTGGCGGTGGCGTTCGTGTTGGTGCTGATGTCGCAGACGGGGTTCTTGATTCACCAGATCGCATTCCTCGAAGAGCGCATGGGATCGCGGACGGCCGCATCGCTGGCGCTGAGTACGGCGGCGTTCGGGAGCATCGTGGCGCGGTTGGTGGTGGGCACCTTCGCGGACCGTCTGGACAAGCGCCGGCTGACGATAGCGCTGTTCGTGCTGCAAGGGACGGCGGTGCTGCTGCTCACCTACATCGAGAACGATGTGACGACGTACGTCTTCACGCTGACTTTCGGCTTCACGTTCGGCAACGTCTACATGATGCAGTCGCTGTTGGTGGGGGAGATCTTCGGGATGGTGTCGTTCGGCGCCATCTTCGGGCTGATCGCGTTCGCGGGCCAGACCAGCAGCGGGCTGGGGCCCCTTCTGGTGGGCGTGCTGGAAGAATCGACGGGCAGCTACACGACGGCGTTCACGCTGACGGCGATCCTCACGTACGTGGCGGCGATCGTCGTGGGGCTGGCGCGACCGGTCCGGGCGCGCGGGGTGGGGATGGGTCCGGCCCCGCCTGATCCCGAAGTGGAAGAGCCGCTGCTGGAGCAGGCGAGATCGCCGGCGTCGTCCACGGGTTGGTCGGGCTGACATTGCGGCTAGAGTGCGGGCATGGCTATACGAACGTTGGTCGTCAACGACACCTTGGTTTTGGAGCCGCTGCACGTCGAGGACGCGGACGAGTTGCACGCTGTCATTGATGCGAATCGGACGCACCTGCGCGAGTGGCTGACCTGGGTGGACGCGCACGATTCGGTACGGGTGTCGCGGGCGTTCGTGGCGCGGACGCGTCGGCAGTACCGCGACGAGAGCGGGCTGACCTTCGGGCTGCGCCAGCGCGGTGCGTTGGTGGGGATCGTGGGATTCAATGAACTCGATCCGGAGAACCACAGCGGCGAGATCGGCTATTGGCTGGCATCGGACTCGAGTGGGCAAGGGCTCATGACGGCGGCGTGCGTCCGGTTGGTCCGGCACGGGTTCGAATCGCTGGAGCTGCACCGAATCGTGCTGCAGATCGCGACGGGAAACCTACGCAGCACGGCGATCGCGGAGCGGCTGGGATGCACGATGGAAGGGGTGCAGCGCGAGGCGCAGCTCCTGAACGGGAAGTGGGTGGATTTGGCCGTGTGGGCGCTCTTGCAGTCGGAGTGGAATGAGCGCAGCGGCTGAGGATGCGCAAGCGAACGAGCAGCCGAGGCGAATGACGATCCCCACTTTGGATCTCGGGTCTGGTCTGGCGCTGAGTCCGCTGACGATGGCGGATGCTGAAGAGCTGTTTGCCGTCATCGAACACAACCGGGCGAATCTGCGGGAGTGGCTGACCTGGGTCGATCAGCATGAGTCGGTCGCTCAGGTAGAAGAGAGCATCAGGGAGATCCACGAAGCGGATCTCGAACGGACGGGGCGGATGTTCGCCTTGCGAGACCGGGGCTCGATCGTCGGGATGGCAGGCTTCACGAAGATCAGCGAGGACCTGAGGACGGGGGAGATCAGCTACTGGCTAGGGGCAGCGAGCCGAGGACGAGGCTGGATCACACAAGCCGGAGAGGCCCTAGTCGCGCATGGGTTTGATGCGCTCGGACTGAACCGCATCCGTCTGGAGATTGTGACTGGGAACGTGCGCAGCCGAGCTGTGGCGGGGCGATTGGGCTGCAGTGTAGACAGAATCGAACGCGAGGCTCTCCACCTGAACGGCAAGCTCGTCGACGTAGCGGTGTTCGGGCTCTCGAAATCCGATTGGTCGAGCCAGTCCTAAGGCTCTGCCCGGTTACTGGCTAGGATTGGCGAGGCCCTCGACGACTTCCAGTTTGGGCACCTTGTGGAGCTCGGCGGGGCGCACCTTGAGTTTGGCGGAGCGGCTGCCACCGCCGACCCAGACGAATTCCAGATCCATGATCCGCGAGTCGATGAAGACGGGGAGATGATCGGGGAGGGCGAAAACGGTGACGCCGCCGATCATCATGCCGGTTAGATCCTTGGTCTCGTCGGCGGAAGCGAAAGAGGCCTTGCGGGCGCCCATGAGCTTGCGCACGCACTTGTTGACATCGAGCCTGGTGGGGGCGGTGACGAGACAGGCGACGTAGTCCTTCGGCTCTTTCTTGGAGGCGACGATGATGGTGTTGCCGGAGGCTTCCGGCGCGATGCCGTAGTGCTCGCAGAACTGGGCGGTGTCGGCAAGATCGGGATCACAGGGCAGGACTTCGAACTCGATGCCGAGATCGGTCATCCAGGCTTGGACTTGGAGTTCGATATTGTCCGGGCCGATAGGGTCACTCATGGTCTCCTCCTGCCGGGTTAGACTAGCGCCGCTGTCGCCACTGGGCGTCAGCCGGGCGCCACTGGTCCTCAGCCGGGACCAGCAGTGGAGACGCCAGCACGGAGACGAATGCCAGAGGAGCCGGGAGCCAGTTCGCGGGCAACCGGATCAGATACATAGTGAGCGCATCAAGGGGGCGGCATGGAGTACGACGACATCATCATTGGCGCGGGGTCAGCGGGGGCGGTGGTCGCGGCGCGGTTGTCGGAGGATCCGGAGCGAAGTGTGCTGCTGCTTGAGGCGGGGCCGGACTACACGTCGGTGGAAGAGATGCCGCTGGACCTGCTGAAGCCCTGGGTTTCGTGGCAAGACCACGACTGGGGATTCCGGGCGGAGGCGCAGCCGGGCCGGGAGATTAAGCTGCACCGCGGCAAGGTGATGGGTGGATCGTCGGCGGTGAACGGGACGATCGCGCTGCGAGGCGTGCCGGGCGACTTCGAAGATTGGACGAAGCAGGGGAACGACGAGTGGTCGTGGGAGAAGGTGCTGCCCTACTACCGACGGTTGGAGAATGACCCGGAGAGAGGTGACTTCCACGGCTCAACGGGCCCGATCCCCGTTGAACGCACACCCGTCGAAGAATGGCAACCGATTCAAAGCGCGTTCCATCAGGCCTGTCTGTCGTTGGGGTACGCAGATGTCTGGGACCACAACCTGCCCGACGCGACGGGCGTGGGGCCGTGGCCGCGCAACCGGGAGGAGGGGAACCGTTTCTCGACCAACATGGGGTACCTGCTGCCCAACCGGGGCCGACTGAACTTGTCGATCCGGCACGGGGTGCTGGTGCGCCGGGTGCTGGTGGAGGATGGCCGGGCCGTCGGCGTGGAGGTGGAGAGCGGCGGCGAGGTGCAGCAGGTCCGGGGCAAGCGGATCACGCTTTCGGCGGGGGCGCTGATCTCGCCGGCGATCTTGCTGCGATCCGGAATCGGGCCGCAAGACAAGCTGTCGCCGCACGGGATCGCACAGGTTCTGGAGTTGCCTGGGGTGGGCGAGAACCTGATCGATCACTTCGGCGTGGGAGTGCAGGCACGGCCAAAACCAGGAATTGAACACGACGCGGACGTGGTCACGGAGATCGGACTGCGCTACACGGCGGAGGGGTCAGACCAGTTCAACGACATGCAATTGGCGGTGTCGACGGTCTTCGACGAAGACCAGGTGCGGGGCCTGACAGACTCGCCACGCGGCGGCCAGACGTTCGGGGTGGGCGCGATCGTGCAGCGCACCAACTCCCGGGGCCGGCTGACGCTCAAGTCGGCGGAAGCGAACGACCAGCCACACCTCGACATGCAGTACGCCACCGACGCCGAGGACATGCGGAGGCTGATCGATGGAGCGCGGATCTGCTGGGGCATCATCCACTCGCCGGAGCTCGAACCCTTCGTCGAGACGATCCTGGCACCCAGCGCTGAGGTGATCGAGTCAGACGAGGCCTTGGCGGACTACATCCGGGCGACAGCCAGCACCACCTGGCACGTGGTGGGCACCTGCAAGATGGGCAGCGACGACGACGCGGCGGCGGTGGTCGATCAACGGGGCAAGGTGCGGGGGTTGGAGGGGCTGTACGTGGCCGACGCGTCGATCATGCCGGAGATCGTCTCGTGCAACACCAATTTCACGTCGATCATGATTGGGGAGCGGGTGGGGGAGTGGCTATCTGAGTCATAGCGCCCGAGTCATGGGGGGAGCGGATGCGCTTGGCGGTGCGAATTGCGGTGGAACGCTAGGGTGAGAATTCGACAGGCGCGCGGTCCCAGTCGCCCATTGCTCTCTCCGCCGGTGGGAGAGGTGCATCCCGAGCCGCCTGCTGGTTCAGGAGCGCCACGATTCCCGGTGTAGGCCGTCCCAAGGTGTCCCGCGGCTCCGCCGTCCGGCAGACGATCGCCCATCCGGGTGAGGTGTTCTACGGCTGGCGGATCGTGGGGGTGGGGTTGGTGGTGCAAGCCCTGATCGGCGTGTTCTTGATGCAGTCGTTTGGGGCGTATGTCGCGGTGTTGCGCGCGGACTTTGGCTGGTCGAAGACGACATTCTCCCTGGCCTTTTCGATGACGCGGGTAGAGAGCGGGCTCTTGGGGCCGTTGCAAGGCTGGATGATCGATCGCTACGGACCGCGCAACATGATGCGGCTGGGGCTGATCATGTTCGCGGTGGGCTTGATGCTGTTCAGCCAGATCGACGCGACGTGGAACTTCTTTCTGATCTTCTTCTTGATGGCGGTGGGGACAAGCCTGGCCGGCTTCATGACCCTGACGACGGCGGTCGTGCATTGGTTTGAACGACGGCGGGCCATGGCAATCGCCGTGATGGGGTTGGGGATCGCGATCGGCGGATTGCTGGTCCCGGTGATTGTTGTGTCCTTCGAGGAATTCGGCTGGCGAAATACGGCGTTTGTCTCGGGCTGGATCGTTCTGGCGGTGGGGATGCCGCTGTCTGTCGTCGTGCATACGCGGCCTGAGGACAAGGGGCTGACTGTGGACGGGATCCCAGAGACCGCGCCCCCGGCTGAGCTGAAGCAGGGGCGGCCCAGCAATGTCAGTTCGATCACCGGCGTCCGCGACTACACGCTGACGGAGGCCTTGCGGACTCCGGCCTTCTGGTACATCTCACTGGGTCATGCCGCGGCGTTACTCGTCGTCTCAGCGGTGATGGTGCACCTGGTGGTCCATGTGAACGAGAACCTGGGCTACTCGCTGGGAACAGCGGCACTGGTGGTATCGCTGATGACGGCGATGCAGATCGTGGGAATGCTGATCGGCGGGATCCTGGGGGACCGGATCGATAAGCGGGCGATCGTGGTGGCGGCGATGCTGTTCCATATGGTGGGGCTGCTGCTGTTGGCGTGGGCCACGGCCCTGTGGATGGTGATCGTCTTCGCGGTGCTGCATGGAATGGGCTGGGGGATGCGCGGGCCCTTGATGCAGGCGATCCGGGCGGATTACTTCGGTCGCACGTCGTTCGCCAAGATCATGGGTGTGTCGTCGATGATCGTGATGCTGGGAATGACGGCGGGGCCGATCGTGGCGGGGGTGCTGGCGGACGCGACGGGAAACTATCAGACGGGCTTTACGATTTTGGCGATCCTGGCCGGGGCCGGGTCGATCTTCTTTGTCCTGGCGCGCCCGCCGAAACATCCAGATGAACCGCGTGAAGAGCGGAAGTCGCGCGAGCAGTCTCTGGAAGAACTGGCGCGGCACCGTCCGCCTCAGGCATCCGATCTGACACGGAGTGCGCATCCAGGGTCGGCGGGAGCACCAGCCTCGTCGTAGCATTTGCTTCGTCGTGGAAGCGCTTGGGGTTGGGGACGATGGATTGGGGCGAGCCGCGTCCGGCCCGCGTTCCCCAGGACTGTGTCTCCTCGAGGCAATCCCGAGAAGCCCTGATTGATAGACATGGTCTGCAGACCTACTGTTTGATCGCCCTGTTCGATGACGAATGCAAGGAGACCGGCCAAGATGCGTTACCGAAAAGTCGCGAATTCAGATGTGATGGTGTCGGAGGTGGGGTTCGGGGTGTGGACGGTCGCCACGTCATGGTGGGGCGAGCACACGGACGACGATGCGGTGTCGCTGCTGCGTGAAGCGCGGGATCTGGGGATCACGTTCTTCGACACGGCGGATACGTACGGCAACGGCCGCGGCGAGACGCTGCTGCGCGATGCCTTCCCCGGTGGCGAACGCGCCAACGTCGTGATCGGCACGAAGTTTGGCTACGACTGGAAGAATCGGCCCAAGGAGGCGGTGGCCGGACACCAGGAAGCGCCGCACAACTGGGACGTGTCGTTCATTGAGAACTCGCTCAACGAATCGCTGGAGCGGCTGGGCACGGACTACATCGACATGTGGCAGTTCCACAATCCGCGCATGGATGCGCTGGAAGACGATGCGGTCTGGCACTTCCTGCAGCGAATGAAGCAGGAAGGCAAGATCCGGTCGATCGGCGTGGCGCTGGGGCCGGCGATCGGCTGGCTGGATGAGGGCGTCTACTCCATGAAGGAGCGGGGCGTGGACGTGGTGCAGATCATCTACAACGCACTGGAGCTGGATCCGGGCCGGGGCTTGATTGCCGCGGCGGAGGAGGCGGGAACGTCGTTGTTGGTCCGCGTGCCGCATTCGTCGGGGATGCTGGAGGGGAAGTACACGCCGGAGACGGTGTTCCCCAAGAGCGACCACCGCAGCCACCGGCCCAAGGCTTGGTTGGTCAACGGGCTGAAGAAAGTGGATCAACTGGCGTTCCTGACCGAGGGCGAGGCGACGATGGGGCAGGCGGCGCTGCAATTCCTCACACACACGCCGTCGATTGTGGGTTCGCTGCCGAACATCTACGACCGGGAACAACTGCACGAGTTCGCGGCGGCGCCCGAGACGCCCGTCGTCACATCCGAGCAGTACGACAAGGTTGAGAAGCTGTTCGACGCCAACTTCGGACTGGAAGTTGAGCGGGAGGCCGGGATCGCTCCGGAAAACCGGACGTCCGACGAGATCAAGGGGTCGGATCAGGTGAAGGCGGCCTCCCGGTGACGGGGCGACCCGCACACACCCACGGCGATCCGAGTGGAGCAGCGGCTGACGCGACCGGTCCAGCGGCGAAGCAGGCAGCGGCCCAGCGCGGCTGGGGCAAGCAGTTCGTGAAGTTCTCCTTCTACCGCGTCGCGGACGAGGTGCGGCGGGGCGGTGACGAGGAGCGGTTGCAACTCGGCAAGCGGTTGGCGTCGCTGCTGGAGCGGTCGTCGGAGCGGATGCTGACGCGGACGTACGCGACCGTGGGGACGCGGGCAGACACCGATCTGCTGATCTGGCAGGTGGCGGATGACCTGTCGGAGATCGAAGACTGGCACGCGGAGTTTCTATCGTCGCCGCTGGCGGGGGCTTTGGAACGGCCGTACTCGTATCTCTCGATGACGATGCGGTCGATGTACGCCAATCCGATGCACGAAGGGCTCGAGAAGCGCGACACCCTGCGCGCCGACGGGGGCACAAACGACTACTTGTTCGTCTATCCCATGATCAAGACGCGGGACTGGTACAAGCTGCCCAAGGGCGAGCGACAGCGGATCATGAACGAGCACATCGCGATCGGGCACGAGTTCCACGGGATCAAGATCAATACGACCTACTCGTACGGTCTGGACGACCAGGAGTTCGTGGTGGCGTTCGAGGGCGACCACCCGGGCGAGTTCTTGGCGCTGGTGCGGGAACTACGGGATTCGGAGTCGTCGGCGTACACGTTGGTGGACACGCCGATGTTTACCTGTCGGCGTGTGGACGTGCCGGAGTTGCTGAAGCGGGTTGGGCTCGGACCTCACACGTAGGCTTGCAAGCCCGGAGATTCGCACGCGCTTCGACATACTCAAGGCGAACGATCCCCAGCGCGCTCCGGCGGCGTCTCCCCGCCCTGCGTCGGATTGAGGACGAACGGCGCAAGGCTACTCAGCTTCGCCGCCTTCGGGACCATAGAAGATGACCCAGGTCGCCAAATCGTCGCTGAAGTGCTCAAAGCGGTGGTCGACGCCGGCCGGGACGAAGAGGGCGTCGCCGGCTTCGAACGGCAGGCGGTCGTCGCCGACGACGAAGGTGCCGTTGCCCTTGATGACGATGTAGACCTCATCCTGCTCGTGGGGCTGCTGCGGGTCTTTGCCGTAGGGCGCGTACATGCCCAACCTGAGCGTGCCGTGCGTGAGCGGCTCGGCGTAGTGCGCTTGGCGATTGAGCTGGGCGCGCTGTAGGGCATCGTCGAAGCTGACGCGGGCGTCGGTCATGAGGTGCCGTTCTGAGACCTGTTCTCGTTCTGCGAGCAGGCCTAGAGATGCTCGCCGGGCGTCAGACCGAAGGAATGAATGAGGCGTCCGAACGCCATGTACGAGGCGATGGCCCAACCCAATTCGACGATCTGCTCGGCGGTGAAGTGCTCTTGCATGTCGTCGAACATCTCACGGTCGATGTTCTGGTGGTCGATGAAGAGACGTTCGGCGTAGCCCAGGGCGGACTTTTCGCGGGGCGAGAAGTCGGCGTCGGACCACTTCTCGATCTTGCCGACGATCTCTTCCTCAAGACGGTCTCCCCCTGACAGGGGGATGCGGGCGGCTTGTCAAACGTCGCAATGATTGAGCTGGGCGACTCGCAAACGGCAGATCTCCTTGAGGCGGCTGTCCACCGAGCCATCCGCGATGATCGGGCGGTACCACTCGTTCCAACGCTTGAAGACGTCTGGGGCCTGGCCGAAGAGGCGGACGAGGTCGCCGGATTCCGTGGGGAAGCCGCGATCACCGAGTTCGTCATCGCTGAGGAGGGGGAGCCGGGGCGGAGTGTAGTCAGGCATCGTGGCAGATGCTGCATCGGCAATTGCGTCAGGCATTGGGTCTCGCTTCAGGCTGCGTGGCAATGGATTTCGCGTTCGGCCTCTAGGTTAGCGGTCGCGGGCCCTTCCGGTCAGGTCTCGACTCAATGGGTGTGAGGAATCTCCGGGAGGCGGGGCAGGACTTCGCGGTTGCACTTGTCGTCGATGAGGACGGTGTGGAGGCAATCGACGCCGAGGCGGTGGAACTCCAGGATGCGCTCGATGATGGTCTCGGGGCTGCCGATGAGGCGGCTAGCAAAGCCCTCATTGGTGTCGAGCGTGGTGAGGGGATCGTCACTGCGCTGCCACATGCCCTCTGCGCCGTCGACGCGGAGTCGACGCTTGGCGACCGCATCCTGATCCGTGGCGTCGACCATGGACTGGACGACGGCTTCCGCTTCGGCGTCGGTCTCCCGGCAGATGGGGATGCCGAAGAGGCCGAAGCGGACAGTGCGTCCGGTCTTGGCGGCGCGGGCACGGACATCGTCGATGATGGAACCGATCTTCTCGGGCGGGCCGCCGTTGAGGAACATCCAGTCGGAGTGGCTCGCGGCCATGTTGCGCGCGGCCTCCGACTGGCCGCCCTGCCAGATCTCGAGGCGATCCTGGACGGGGCGTGGCTCAAGCTGGAGGTGATCGGCCCGGTAGTACTCGCCGTCGTAGCTGAAGTCCTCGCTCTGCCAGGCGCCGCGCAGCACATCGATGAACTCGCGAGAGCGGGCATAGCGCCTGTCGTGATCGAGCCAGTCGACGCCGTACTGGTGGAACTCGGCTTCGTTCCAGCCGGAGGTGACGTTCACCGCCCAACGGCCGCCGGTGAGGCGGTCGATCGTGGCGCCCCACTTGGCGATGGCCGTGGGCTGGAAGAAGCCGGGGTGAATCGCGGTGAGCAGCCGCAGACGCTTGGTCTGAGCAGCGAAGAAGGCGGTGGCGGCGAGACAGTCGTAGGTCGATCCTTCGATCTCCTGGGAGTTCCCCCACCAGCGCTGGGCGACGAGCAGGTAGTCGACGCCGATCTCCTCAGCCAATTGAAGGGGCGCGCTGATCCGATCGACCAGGGCATCGCCGGCGATGTCGCTGATGCTGATCGGCTTGGTGTTCATGCCCAAGAGGTTCGCGCTGGCGAACACCGTGGGCGCGAACATGGAGGTGAGAATGCGGCTCACGCGTCGATTCGTCCTGTGCTCTCGAACCGCGCCTAGAACATGGCGACGGGGTTAACGGGGCTGCCGGTGCCGCCCTGCACGGGGAGCGGGAGGACCATGAGCATGAACTCGTAGCGGCCCTCTTCGGCGCAGGCTTCGGCCAGCGGCTGGAGGAGCGAGTTGTCCATGAGGCAGACGCCGAAGGAGTAGAGCACGGCGTGCACGGGCCAGGGCAGTTCGTAGTCGTTGGGGGCGGCGTCCATCATGTCCCAGCCCAGCAGCGAGACGTCATGGTCGCGGATGAACATGGAGCAGGAGGCGTGGAGGCCGGGGCTGGGGGGACGGCCCATGTAGTTGTCGCTGTTGGCAGCCTGCCAGGCCTCGCGGCCGCTGTAGACGATGAGGGCATCACCCGGCGTGACTTCGACACCCTGGGACTTGGCGACCTCTTCCAACTCAGGGCCGGTGACCGGGTTGTCGACGGTGACGTAGGGCTGGCCGCGGAACTTGGGCACGTCCAAGAGGACGCCGCGGGTGATGATGCCGTCCTGCCAGGCGGTGATGTCGCCGAAGGTGGTGCCGGAGGGCGTGAAGACGTCGTCGTGCTTGCGGCCGTTCCACATGCCGTTGGTGTCCCAGACGTGGCAGAGGGCGTCGACGTGGGTGGTGGAGTAGCCGTGATACATGATGCCGTAGTAGTCGACGGCGCCCCCGCCCTCACCGCGGTCGAACCACTGGGTGAAGTGCTGGGCGGGCTGGGGGTTGAGCGCGCCCGGGGTCTTGGGCCAGAAGCGGCTGACGGAGACGGTACGGCCGGACTTGACCAGGCCCACGGCTTGGAGACGCTTCTCCGGGGTGATGAGGTTGATCGCGCCCTTTTCGTCGTCGGCACCCCAGCGGCCCCAGTTGTTGCGCTCCGTGAAGAGGGCGCGCATTTCGGCTTCGGTGGGCAGATCAGACATGGGAGTCTCCTTCTTCAACTGGGTGGGCGTCAGCGCCAACAGGTGGGCGAGATATGGGCCAATGGGTACAGCGGACAGGAACCATCGGCGGACGGTCGGGAGGATAGAGGATGTGAGGCTTGGATGTGGACAGCCCGGGGCGATTCCACCGCGACCGCAGAGCGGCTATCCTGCCCGCTCTACACCAACCGGTGGCGCACGCAGATAGTGATGAACTGAGGTTCCAGGATGACGACGTTCGGCGTTTCGATGTTCCCAACCGACTATGCGATCCAGCCCATTCCGCTGGCCAAGGAGGTGGAGGCGCGTGGTCTAGAGTCGTTGTTCTTCCCGGAGCACACGCACATCCCGACCAGCCGTCAGACGCCCTGGCCGGGTGGCGGCGATCTGCCGCGCGAGTACTCCCACACCCATGACCCGTTCGTCAGTCTGATGGCGGCGGCCGCAGCCACCGAGAAGCTGATCGTGGGGACGGGGATTCTGCTGGTACCCGAGCGCGACCCGATTGTGACCGCGAAGCAGATCGCGTCGCTGGACATGATTTCCGGCGGTCGCGCGATCATCGGCATCGGCGCGGGCTGGAACGCCGAGGAGTTGGAGAGCCACGGGATCGATTTCAAGGATCGCTGGAAGGTGACGCGAGAGAGCGTGCTGGCCTGGCGCGAGCTGTGGACACAGGAAGAGGCCGAGTACCACGGTGAGTTCATCAACTTCGAGAAGTCGTGGGCGTACCCGAAGCCGGCGACGCCGGGCGGACCACCGGTCTTGCTTGGAGCGGAGTCGAAGTGGGCATACGACCGCGTGGCGGAGTACTGCGACGGCTGGATGCCGATCAACGGTCGCGGCGACTTGCGCGCCGGCATGGAGGAGCTGAAGGCCGCTTGCGACCGGGCGCAGCGCGACTTCAACGAGTTGGACCTCGCGGTCTTCGGGGTGGGACCGCAGGAAGAGCGCGCGACGGAGCTGATGGAGATTGGCTTCGATCACTTGGTCTTCGGCCTGCCGCCCGAGACGGAGGATAAAGTGCTGCCGATCTTGGATGGCTACGCGAAGCTGGCGGAATCGCTCAGGTAGCGATCCAGGCGGGAGACGACCATGACGGACTTGGGTCTGATCACTTTCGTGACCGACTACACGCTGCATCCTGTGGAACGGGCGCGGGCGGTGGATGAGCAACTGGCGCTGCTCGACGACATCGCCAAGCTGGCAGAGAGGTTGCGCTGATGCCCAGCGAGAAGTTCGAGGCCGGGCTCCGGGTCCGGCGGGAGGTTTTGGGCGACGAGTACGTCGATCGGGCGATGGGGAAGATGGACGACTTCGACCACGACTTCCAGGAAATGGTGACCGAAACCGCCTGGGGGACCTGGGCGCGCGAGGGGCTGGAGCGGAAGCAACGCAGCCTGAATGTGCTGTGCATTCTCTCCTGCCTGAACCGGCAAACAGAGTTTGAACTGCATCTCCGCAACGCGCTGAAGAATGGCTGCACGGTGGTGGAGATCCGGGAGACGCTGATGCAGATTGCCGCCTATGCCGGGATTCCGGCAGGCGTGGAGGCGTTCCGGATCGCCAGACGCGTGCTGACCGAAGAGGGCGCGCTGGAGTGAGCGGTCCCGAAATCACGATCGGCTTTATCGGTCTGGGGAACATGGGGAACCCGATCGCCACGAACCTGGCGCAGGCCGGAGCGACTCTCGTCGTTTTCGACGCGGCCGGGACGGCGGAACGTGCGCCGGAGGGGGCGGCCGTCGCGGAGTCGGTAGAAGAGGTGGCCCGTGACGCAGACATCCTGCTGCTGAGTTTGCCGGACGGCGCGATCGTGCTGGAGGTCGCCAAGGCCGTCGTGTCGGCCGAAGGCCGACGGGCAGACACGGTGGTTGATCTGTCGACGATTGGGATTGAGGCGGGGCAGAAGCTGGCGTCGACCCTCAGCGAGGCAGGGATCGACTACCTGGAAGCACCGGTCAGTGGTGGCGTGAACGGCGCGAAGGCGGCGACCCTCGCGGTGATGGCCGCGGGCGAGGCGGAAGTTTGGGAGCGGATCGGTCCGCTGTTGGAGCCGATGTCGGCGAAGCGCTTCCTGGTGGGCCGAGAGCCGGGCCAAGCGCAGGCAATGAAGGTGCTGAACAACTTCCTCTCGGCGACGGCGATGGCCGCGACGAGTGAGGCGTTCATCTTCGGCGAGCGGCAGGGCCTGGATCCGAAAACGATGTTGGACGTGCTGAACGCGTCGAGCGGGCAGAATACGGCGACGAGCGACAAGTTCCCGCGACTCTTGGAAGACGGCGAGAAGTTGGGGTTCCGCGCGACGCTGCTGTGGAAAGATGTGTCGCTCTATCTCGCGGGCGCACGGGCTAGCGACGCCGCTGGGGATGTCTCGGAAGCGGTAGGCGGGATCTGGTCGGCGCTGGCGGAAGCGGAGCCAGAAGCGGATTTCTCGGCGGTGCTGCGCTTCACCCGAGGGCTGTCGGAGTAACGCGAGGGCGACGGACTGCATGACGAATCCGCGATCCTCAATGCAAATCGGCTTCATCGGCTTGGGGAACATTGGGCGTCCGATTGCGACGACCCTTGCGGAGGCGGGAACCGCCCTGGCGGTGTTTGACGCTGCCGGGACCGCTGAGCGCGCTCCGGCGGGCGCGACCGTCGCGATCTCGGTAGAGGAGGTAGCGCGGCGCTCGGACATCGTCTTGCTGAGCTTGCCAACCAGTGAAGCGGTACTGGAGGTCACGCGGACGATCGTGGCGGGGGAAGAACGCCGCGCGAGCACGGTGGTCGATCTTTCAACGACCGGGATCGACGCGGGGCGGGAGCTAGCGTCGATCCTGCACGATGCAGGAATAGATTATTTGGAGGCGCCGATCAGCGGTGGAGCAAAGGGCGCCGAGGCTGGGACATTGGCGGTGATGGCCTCAGGCCGTTTGGAGGTCTGGGAACGCGTCGCACCGATCTTGGAGCCGATATCGACGAACCGCTTCCTGGTGGGACGAGAGCCGGGACAAGCTCAGGCAATGAAGTTGTTGAATAACTTCCTCTTGGCCACCGCGATGGCGGCAACCAGTGAAGCGTTGGTTTTCGGGGAGCGCCAGGGACTCGATCCAGAGCTGATGCTCAAGGTGCTCAACGCATCAAGCGGACAAAGCGCGGCGGCGAGTAGAAATTTTTCCCAGATGTTGGCTGGGACCAAGCCACTCACATCGCAGGCCGCGCTGATGGGGAAAGACATCGCGCTCTACCTCGCGGGCGCGCAGGGGAGCAACACCACGCGGGGGGTGGCGGAAGCCGTGGGCGGGGTCTGGTCGGCGTTTGCGGAGGCGGAGCCGGAAACGGATTTCTCGGAAGTACTGCGGTTCGTCCGCGGCTTGTCTGAGTAGCACAAGGACGACGGATCACATGGCGGAAGAACAGCATCCTTTGGGAGTCCGACCACTGGACGGGATCCGGGTGGTGGATACGACGACGGGGATCGCCGGGCCGATGGCGACGATGTTCCTGGCCGACTTTGGGGCAGATGTCGTGAAGGTGGAACCGCCGGACGGCGATCCGGCGCGGGCGAATCCGGGCTTCGCGATGTGGAACCGAAACAAGCGCAGCGTCATGGCGGACGTGGCGGAGGCGGAAGGTCGATCGCGCTTGGAGGATCTGCTGCGCGGCGCGGACATCGCGGTGTTCGGCGAGACGAGCGACGTACTCACGGCGAAGGGGTTGGACCCGGAGTCGGTGCAGGCGCTGAACCCCCGGCTCATCTATCTCCACACCCCACCCTTCGACGGACAGGGACCGACCCCCTGGGCGGGCGACCATGAGTCGGCGGCGTTGTTGGCGGCAGAGACGGGGATCGCGGCGGGGCAATACGCCTTCGAGGAGATCCCGATCGAATCGGTCTATCCGCACGCGCTCTACGGGCAAGCAATCTGGGCCGCCGGCGCAGCGACGGCGGCGCTGATCGAGCGGGAGGGCTCCGGGCAGGGACAGACGGTCACGGTGGGCGGGTTACACGGGATGATGATGACGATGACCGGACAGCTCACGGTCGTGCCGTCGTTGGCGGGGAACCGCAAGACAGGCGGCGGGCCGGGCGGGCCCGTCCCCTGGTACCGGCTCTATGAATGCGCCGACGGGGAGTGGATCTTCCTCGCTTGCCTGACACCGAAGTTCTACATGAAGGCGTTCGAGGTCTTGGATGTCTTCGACATGCTGACCGACGAACGGTTGGCGGGCGAGCCCGCGATGATGATGACGCCGGACAACATCGACTGGGTCTTGGCACGGCTGCGGGCGGCGCTGAAGTCGCGGACACGTGCAGACTGGATGGAGCGGCTGAACAGCGCCGGTTGCCCCACAGCCTACGCGGGGCGGCGAGAGGATTGGCTGGCCGATCCCCAGTCGGTGGCGACGGGGATGCGCCTAGAGCTGGCGGACCCTGAGCGGGGAGCTGTCGTCATGCCGGGGCTGTCGCTGAATCTGACAAAGACGCCCGGCGCCGTGACGAGCCCCGCGCCGACGTTGGGAGCAGACAACGCGCTAGAAGCGTGGCCTCCCCAGAGCAATGCGCCTGCGGCCGCCACCGGCGAGACGAAAACGGGGCCGCTGGCAGGCCGTCGGATTCTGGACCTGGGGACGATCATCGCCGGGACATACGCGGGGTCGTTGCTGGCGGAGTTGGGCGCTGACGTGATCAAAGTGGAGGCCCTGACCGGGGATCCACTGCGGTCGTACGGGCCGACGTTCGTGGGCTACAACAAAGGCAAGCGGGGGTTGGCCATCGACCTGCGCTCGGAGACGGGGCGGGAGGCGTTCTACGGGCTGGTGAAGCGCGCCGATGCGGTTGTCGACAACTATCGGCCGGGAGTGCTGGGGAGGTTGGGAATCGACTATGACTCGCTGATCAAAGTGAATCCCGGAATCATTACCGCGTCGGTGACGGGATTCGGCGAGGGAGGACCGGACGATGACAAGCCCGGCATGGACCCAATGCTGCAGGCGATGAGCGGCATGATGCACGCGCAGGGCGGAGACTCCGAGCCCGTCTTCTTCACGCTGCCGGTCAACGATGTCTCCAGCGCGTCGATGGCGACGCTGGGGATCCTGCTCTCGATCTTCCACCGCCAGCGGACGGGCGAGGGGCAGCGGGTCTGGACGTCGCTGGCGGGGCAGTCGGCGATGATGCAGGCGGGCGAACTGGTTGATTACCCGGGGCGACCGCCGGCACCGCTGGGGGGTCGAGACTTCCAGGGCGCATCGGCGCTGGACCGCTTCTATGAGACGAGCGACGGCTGGCTGCGGATAGAGGCCAGTGGTGGCGACCTGCCGTCTCTGCGAGACGCGGGATTGCTGGGGACGAACGCGGTCGAAGACGACGACAAGATCGCCAAGCGACTTGGCGCCGCGTTGAAGGCGCTGACGCAGATCGAAGCGCTTCGACGCCTTGCAGATGCCGGAGTCCCAGCGGCAGCGGCGCGGCCGATCGCGAGCCTGCCAACCGCGGGAGAGTTTGAGGGAACCGAGGTCTCCCACTTCCATCAGCCGGAAACGGGCGAACCGTTCTGGACGGCGGGGCGCTATGCGCGCTTCAGCCGGACGGAGCGGGCGGACTCCATGTTTCCGCCAGGCTTGGGGGAACATACCCGCGCGGCGCTGGCGGAGGCGGGGCTGGAGGCAGACGCCATCGACCAGATGTTGAGGGATGGGATTGTCGTGGAGAGCGGTCCGTTCAGCTTGGGCTAGCGCAACTGCAAAGCGAACGCTGCGGACTGTGCTGACGGCAGAGGGAAAGCTAGGCTCGCTAGGGACTGGCGGAGCTCGCCGTCCGCGGAGCGCCTGATGCGGATTACCTCCTGGAACGTGAACTCAGTGCGGGCGCGGGAGAACCGCATCCTCAACTGGCTCGACCAGCAGCAGCCAGACGTTCTCTGCCTACAGGAGCTGAAGTGCTTGGAAGAGCAATTTCCGTTCGACGGGTTTGAGCAGCTTGGCTATGAGGTGAGCCTGCTCGGGCAGAAGGGATACAACGGCGTCGCCATCGCGTCGACGGGGTTCCAGGACGAGGTGCAGGAACGCGTGCCGTGGGAAGAGGATGAGGATGCGCGGGGGATCTCGGCCGTGGTGGACGGGGTGCGCGTGGTGACCATCTACGTGCCGAATGGGCGTGAAGCGGGCAGCGACCACTGGCACTACAAGCTGGAGTGGCTGGAGCGGTTGCAGGGCTGGCTCGACGCGAACGCCTCCCCGGACGAGCCGCTGGTGATCTGCGGCGACTTCAACGTTGCGCCGGATGATCGGGATGTCTGGGATCCAGAAGCGATGGGAGGCCACAACCTCTGCACGACAGAGGAACGCGAACGGCTGCAGTCGCTGCTGGACTGGGGCTTACAGGACGCGCAGCGGGTGGTGAGCGAGGCCGCGGCACAGTACACCTGGTGGGACTTCCTCACGGACGGCTTCGTCCACAACCACGGACTGCGAATCGATCTGCACTTGGTGACGGCGCCGATCGTGGAGCGGTTGGAGGCGGTGGAGATCGACACAGTAGAACGCGGGGGCGATAAGCCCTCCGACCACGCACCGGTGACGCTGGTGTTGAGAGACGAGTAACGTGCCCGACGCCCCGCTCATCGGTGAGACGATCGACCGCATCGCGCCGTTGAACCATGGCGCAATGCAGGCCGCCCGCGACCGGTTCGACCAATTGACGAAGCCGCAGGGTGCGTTGGGTTGGCTGGAGGATCTGGGCATTTGGTTGGCGGGGGCGACCGGGGATCCAACGCCCCTCCTGCCCCGCAAGACGACGGTCGTGGCGGCGGCGGATCATGGGGTCGCCGCGAGCGGCGTGAGTGCGTATCCAACCGCTGTGACCGCGGCGATGGTGCGCAACTTCCTGGCGGGCGGTGCGGCGATCAACGTGATGGCACGCGCGAATGGATCCACCGTGTTGGTCGTGGACGCGGGGGTGGCGGACGAGATCGTGCCGCCGGATGGCACGTCAGCGTTGCGGTTTCAGAGCCGACGCCTCGGACGCGGCACGGCGGACATCAGCCGGGGCGAGGCGATGTCCGTGGCGCAGGCGGAGCAGGCGGTCGTGCATGGGATTGAGGTGGTGCACTCGCTGCGGGAGGTAGGGCTAGACATCGTGGCAACAGGAGACATGGGCATCGGCAACACGACATCCGCGGCGGCGATTACCGCTCTCTGCGCAGACGCGGAAATCGACGAGGTGACCGGTCGCGGGACGGGCGTGGACGACGCGGGGCTGGACCGGAAGCGGGCCGCCGTGAAGAAGGCGCTGATCAGCACCCAACCCGACGTCTCGGACGGCATCGACATCCTGCACAAGATCGGCGGCTTCGAGATTGGCGTGCTGGCCGGGGTGATCCTGGGGGCAGCGGCGGAGAAGGTCCCGGTCGTGCTGGATGGATTCATTAGCGGGGCGGCGGCACTGATCGCGCAGGCATTGGCGCCGCAATCGATCGAACATTGCGTGGCGGCGCATGTGTCGGCGGAGCCGGGACATGCCGTCGCACTGGAGCGCTTGGGGCTGATGCCCTACATGGACCTGGAGATGCGCCTGGGGGAGGGGACCGGCGCGGTGCTGTTCTTCGGCCACGTGGAAGCCGCGACGCGGGTGCTGTCGGAGATGGCCACGTTCGACGAGGCCTCCGTGCCGGGGCAGACATAGGTGCCCGGAAGCGCGGCGGCGCCAGGAATCGGAACCTAGGGGGCGTCGATGCCGGACCCCTCGCGCCTACACATCGGATCACCGCTACCCGCGCTGGAGTTCCTGACGACGTTGCGCTTTCATTCCGTGCCCGTGCGGTCAACGACGGAGCTTGCGGCTTCATTGTGGGCGTTCCCGATCGTGGGATTGCTGATCGGACTGGCGCTGTTCGGGGTGGAACGCGGCGGACGGGAGTTGGCGCCGGACCTCGCTGTGGCGGCCGTCGTGGTGGCGCTGTGGGTGGGACTGACGGGAGGGCTGCACTTGGACGGGCTGGCCGACACTGCGGACGGACTCTTCGGAGGTCGCGACCGGGAGCAGCGGTTGTCGATCATGCACGACGTGCAGAGCGGGACCTGGGCGGTGATCGCGCTACTGGTGGTGCTGCTGCTGAAGTTCGCGCTGATCGTGTCGTTGCCGGAGGAGGGGCGTTTCGCAGCGTTGCTCCTGGCGCCGGTAGCGGCGCGTGGCTTGGCTGTGGGGGCGATGGGGCTGACGCCTTATGCCCGGCCGGAGGGCTACGGCAAGGAGCTCCACGCGGCGGCGAGGGGCGCAGCGGCCTTGGTCGCGGCGCTGCTGGTGCTGGCTGCGGCGGGGGTGCTCTTCGACGTGGAAGGTCTGGTCGTGGTGGCGTGGGCGGTCGCGGTGGCAGCGACCATCGCGACGTACGCGCGGCGGCAACTGGGCGGGCTCACCGGCGATCTGGATGGGGCACTGATTGAATTGCTGGAAGTGAGCGTCTTGCTTGCGGTGGTCGTGGGTCTGGAACAAAACTGGCTCCAGCCCCTGCTTTGGGATGGGGGATAACTCGATGGACTGTGACTTGGGAAGGACGCTGCAATTCCAACCACGACGATCTACGTAGTCCGGCACGGGCAGAGCGAAGCGAATGACGCCGGGATCTTCAGTGGCCATAGCGATCCGAGGCTGACGGCGCTTGGCCGCTCGCAGGCCGCGGCGGTGGCGGACCGGCTCTCCCGGGAGAAAGTACACCGGGTGATGTCGTCGGATTTGGCGCGGGCGAAAGAGACCGCCGCGCCGATTGCGGAGGCGCTGGGGCTGCCGACAGACGCCGACGCGCGCTTCCGCGAGATGCACTACGGCGACTGGGAAGGAAAGACTCAGGAGGTCATCACCGCGGAGTACGGCACCGAATGGGAAGCGCTGACTCATCCCACCGCCGACTTCCGGCCGCCCGGTGGTGAGTCGCTGCAGGAGCTGCGGGAACGCGTGCATGATGGGTACCTCGACGTTGTCCGCGCGCATCCCGATGAGACGGTGGTCGTCGTGGCGCACGGCAACGCCATCCAGATGTTGCTGGGCGCGTTGCTGGGATTGCCGTACGAGAATTCCTGGCGCTTCCAGCTTCACAACACGGGCATCACTTTGATCCGCCACTTCGATGGGACGCCCGTCGTGGTGAAGGTGAACGACACCTCTCATCTGTCGAGCCTTGAGTGATGGGCGCGATCTGGCTGATTACAGGGGGTGTGCGTTCGGGCAAGAGCCGTCTCGCGGTACGGCTCGCCTCCGAGTTCGAATCAGTGACCTATGTGGCGACGGCGGAGGCGGGCGACGCGGAGATGTCGCAGCGGATCGCGGCGCATCAGGCGGAGCGGCCTCAGGCTTGGCAAACGATCGAAGAGCCGCTGGGCTTAGCGGATGCGGTTGGGCGCGCCGCGGACGGGGGTCTGATCGTGGACTGTCTCACCTTGTGGACCAGCAACCGGCTCTTCCCGTCGGACTGGCCGGACGACGGCGCCGGTGACGCGGTGGCCGCGCTCATGGCATCTCGCCGACAGGATGTACTGTACGACGCTGCCGCCATCCTGGAGGCGCTACGCGCCCGATCCGGCACGGCGCTGGTCGTGACGAACGAAGTGGGGAGCGGGGTCATCCCGCCCGACCTCCGTCTACGCGCCTGGGAAGAGACTTTGGGCGCGGTCAATTCCTTGGTCGCCGCGGCAGCGGATCGGCTCTATCTGTGCGTGGCGGGGCAGGCCATTGATTTGAAGGCGTTGGGGGCCAAACCGGTCGAAGAGTTTGGAAGAGGCGCCTAGCGCGCCCCTTCGATAGGCCCGAATGACGCCGGTTCGGCTCCCGGAACCCTATCAATCCGGCCCGTCCGTCCCTGACGCTGCTCCCTCCTCAGCCTCGTCCCGCCGATCACTGAACCCACAATCCGTTCCGGCGATCCTGCCACATGGGATTGCTTCCCCAAAGACATTCTCTACCCCCTGCCATCTTGTCGCTTTGTCTGTCACACTGCCTCGGCTCAGTTCGGTGAGAGGAGCGTCGCATGGCATTCGGAACGACCGGCCTCGATGAACTGGCATGTCTTCGCCAGCCCCCACGCCGCCGATTCGCATGGCGATCGGCCTCAGCAGTTACGAGGGCATGGTCCTCCTGGTCAAAACTAACTATATGGATGCGTTCTTGCTCACTATTTCCCATTAGTCGGATTCGAATACAGCTGAGCAATCACGTATGAGATCGAAAGGTGCACAATATTCCCGTGTCAGTCGCATAAGTAGATATGCCACATAATTCCCATCTTTTCGGATCTTCGCGGCGGCTTTCGCACCTATCTATGATGCGTTCCAGGCCCTGATTACTTATGTTATTCTCGATCGTCCGGTATTCTTTCGACTGCGATACCACATTCTCTTTGTCTTGCTTCGTGGAATCACCGAGTCGATCTCTGCATTCGTATTCGTCTCAGCGATTCAGGCTCCCACTAACGTCGCACGGCCACGGATCCCATCTCCGCTCGATCACGAACACGCACAGCGCAGCGCGGATCGGTCAGGACTTTGGCGAGCCATCCGACCATTGAGTATGCGTCGTTCATACAAACCATCGCGGAGCGCAATATCCATCGGGCTGACGTTCTTTCTCGTCGCGATGATGATCGCGGCCGTCGCGGATCGCTCCGCGGAAACGCGAATCGCCATCGACGAATCGCCACTCGATCAGTCCTTGGCCTTAGAGGCGCCGGATCTTGTCTTTCCGCCAATCGCCCGATCACTCGACGGGTCCGCCGATCCTGTGGACCCACCCGAAGCACCCCAGCCACCGCCATCCTCTGACCGCGCAATGCTGGACTCTGACGGGGCAATCCTGGCCTCTGACGGCGCAATATTGGCGCCCATCCCTCCCGCCTCCCCGGCGACCGGAGACGCCGCAGCCCCGCCGAACATTCGGGCACGGGTAATCGCTCGGGACTCCGCCACCCCAATCAGCGGAGCAGTCGTCAGTGACGGCAAGGAGACGGTTCAAACCGACGTGGATGGATGGTTCACGCTGTTCGGCCCCGAGAGAGTAGGCAGGGTGAGCGTCGTCGCTGCCGGCTACGATGTGGTTCGCGGTCAAACGATTTGGGAGGGCGCCGCAATCGCGCTGGAAGCGTTCGAAGCTCGCGCGATCTACCTTCCCTTCGGGCAGCTGGGGAACACCGCCTCACTCGCCAAACTTCTCGACCTCGCTCGCGATGGCACCATCAACGCGGTCGTGATCGACGTCAAAGAGGAGGGCGGCGGCGTGCTGCCGCTCGTCGCGACTGACGCGGCCCGCGCGCTGGGTGCGGTTCTCGAGCCCGGATCGGACATCGAGGCGTTCCTCAGGGAACTCGATCGGCTTGGCATCTACCGGATCGCGCGGGTCGTGACATTCCTCGACCGGCGCTTCGTCTTGGCCTATCCAGACGACGCGATCCGCACGACGGCCGGCGGCGTGCTCGATGATGGCGTCTTCGCCTGGACGGACCCGTTTAGTGCTCGGGCGCGGGCCTACAACCTGGCGATCGGGGAACAAGCCGCCACCTGGTTCGATGAGGTTCAGTTCGACTACATCCGCTTCCCCGGCAATCCCACGCTGCCCTTCGCCACCCAAACGAGTAGCGCCGACCGATCGGCCGCGATCGCGCGGTTCGCCGAAGAGGCTGCCACGGCCCTGCATCGACGCGGTGCGGCCCTGAGCTTCGCCACCTTCGGTATCACGACGATCGATCGGGATGATGGAGGCATCGGCCAGCTGCTGGAAGACCTTGCCCCCCATCTCGACTACTACGCCCCCATGCTCTACCCCAGCACCTGGCCATTCGGATCGTTTGGATTGAGCTACCCAGCCGCGCATCCGGTCAGCATCGTTCTCCGCGCGACGCTCGCCGCCACGCAACGAGCCGCGGGCTGGCCCACGATGCAGATCCGCCCCTGGCTGCAGGACTTCGCGGACTATGGGCCACTCGAGCTCCCTTACGGGGCAGGGGAAGTCTCTGGCCAGATTTGGGCGGCCGGCGCGGCCGGTGCAAAGGGCTTCATGCTGTGGGACCCCAGCCTCAACTACAGCGTCAACGCCTGGGACCAAGCGGACACCATTCGCGACTCCAGCTTTGCGCCCTAGATAGGCACGCACACCGTCGACCGCGCTGGGGAAATGCCGACTACGTGGACGTCGCGGCCGGGAGGTTGTCGATCCGGATGGGCTCGACTGGGTCGGCGAGATCGAAGCCGAAGATGCGGCTGTAAAAGTACAGCTCGCCTTCCAAGGCCCGCTTGATGTTCTCGGCGCGACGGAAGCCGTGCTGCTCCCCCTCGAAGGCGAGATAGGCGACCGGCAAGCCCTTGCCGCGCAGGGCGTTGGCCATGCGCTCTGATTGATCGGGCAGCACGATCTTGTCCTCCAGCCCTTGGAAGAAGGCGACCGGGCAATTCAGTCCATCCGTGTGATGAATGGGCGATCGTTGGTCGTAGAGGTCTTTGCGTTCGGGATTGGGGCCGATCATGCTGTCCATATAGCGGGACTCGAACTTATGCGTATCGGTCGCGAGAGCCTCCGCGTCGCTGACGCCAAAGTGGCTGGCACCGGCGGCGAAGGTGTCGCGGAACGTCAGCGCGCAGAGCGTCGTCCAGCCGCCCGCGCTACCCCCCGTGATGGCGAGACGCTCGGCATCAGCCTCGCCTCGGTCGACGAGGAACTTGGCTCCGTTGCAGCAGTCGTCGACGTCAACGATGCCCCAGGTGCCGTTGAGGCGGCGGCGGTAGTCGCGGCCGTAGCCAGTACTGCCCCCGTAGTTGACGTCGAGCACGCCGATGCCTCGGCTCGTCCAGAAGAGCTTGCGCAGGTTGAGGACGGCGTGGGTCGCGCCGGTGGGGCCCCCGTGACTCATGACGAGGAGCGGGGCACGCTCACCGTCTGGGGCCCGGTAGTTGGCATTGTTGGGTGGGTAGTAGAAGGCGTGCGCGGTGCGGCTCTCGCCGTCGGGGCCAGCTTCTGTGGGGAACTCGATCGCTTCCGGCGTGGAGATGTAGGCCGGGTCGATGTCGACGTCAGAGGAGCGGCGAATCCCCTGGCAGTGATTCGTGCGGGTATCGAAGCGGACGGCGGCGAGGGGGCGATCGGGAGCGCCGCCCAGGAAGGAGGCGGTAGGACCGCTGACGACGACGCCGTCGATGGTCGTGTAGGGGGTGTCGATATCGGTGAGCGCACCGGTTTCGAGGTTGATGCGAGTGAGGGTCGCTTCGCCGTTGCGGATCAGCGAGCCGATCGCTTCACTGGCAGAGACGAAACCGTAGGTGCTGGTCCCGAAGCCCCAATGCGGCAGCCCCATCTCGGCCTCAACCTCGACGACGGGCTCCACGTCTTCGCCCGTGGTTGCGCGGTAGAGATTCCACCAGCCGTTGCGGTCTGAGACGAAGTAGAGACGGCCATCGGGAGACCAGGTGGGTTGGAAGATTGATTCGTCGGGACCGCCGGCGATGCGTCTGGACGCAGCGAGGGAGCCGTCGTCGTTGATGGCTGCGACGTGAAGCTCGGTGCCGTCCCAGGGCATGTTGGGATGGTTCCATTCCAACCAGGCAAGCTGAGAGCCATCGGGACTGAGACGCGGCGCGGCGTAGAAGTCGCGCCCGTCGGTCAACATCCGCGGCGTGGTCGCACCATTCAGATCGACGGCGACCAGGTAGTTGCGCGCTTCGCCCTCGCCCGAGTGGTCTTCGCAGACGGCGATGAGGCGGTCGCGGGAGCGGTCCAGGTTAAGGTCGGTGAAGCGCAGGGCGGCCTCAGGCGTGATGGGGCGCGGCGCGGCGTCAGGATCATTGAACGTGGCGGATTGACGATAGAGACGTTGGTCGGCGAAGTTCGAGAAGTAGACCGTGCCATCGATGATGTAGGCGGAGGCGCCGCCGTATTCGTGGACGGTCGTGCGGACGTTGAAGCCCTGGGGCGTCACGTCGCGCGGGGAGCCGTCGGCGCCGAGCCCAACGAGGACGTAGCGCCCCCCCTCGGAGGGGCGCATCTCGATCCAGTAGAAGCTGTCGCCATCAAGATGCGTACCGCCAAAACCGATGGTCTCCGAGGTGATGAGGTCGGCGGTGATAGGAGACTTCCAGGACCCGTAGGGCGCGACGACCGGCTCGGGATTCGACGACTCAGGCATATTCAGCATCCTCCTGTTCGTGGCTCAGCGTAGGACATGGCGGATCGGATCAAGGCGAGGGCGGCACAGAACTTTTGGATCGGGATAGGCTGTGCATGATCTCGGAATGAACACGCCGAGATGCTGGAGCGACCATCACCCAGCACAGCCAGGGGGGCAGGCCGGTGACCACAGCAGGATCGCAAGGATCAACGTCGATCCCGCCGCGTCGACCCGAGGATCAGCCGCTGGCGGCGGACGTGAGCCGATTGGGCGCGCGGCTGGGCCGCATCGTGGCCGACCTGCAGGGCCCAGACGTTTTCGAGGATGTCGAGCGGCTGCGCGAGTTAGCGCGGCGGCGACGTGGGGTCGCCGGAACGGCGGAACCGTCGCTGAGCGCAGAGATCGTCGATCTGATCTCGAGTTGGGACATCGAGCGGGCGGAATCGGTAGTGCGCGCCTTCGCGATCTACTTTCAGCTCAGCAACACGGCGGAGGAGACGCATCGCGTCCGGCGGCGTCAGGCCTACGAGCACGAGGAGGATGCCGTGCCGGCGCCGCGTTCGCTCGCGGACACGGTACAGACGCTGATCAAACAGGGCGTCGACCCCGAAGCGCTCGGCGCGGCATTGTCGCGGATGCAGCTGCGGCCCGTCCTCACCGCCCATCCCACAGAGTCCACCCGGCGCACGACCCAAGCCAAGCTGCTGGCCATCCACGAGCGGTTGCTGCAACGCGACGCGGAGACCCCAATACATCAGGACGCCCTGGACGACGAGATCGCCATGCACATTGAGGCGCTCTGGCAGTCGGACCAGCTGCGGCACCGCCGACCGACGGTGCTGGAAGAGGTGCGGCTGATGTTGGACGTCTTCGACCAGACGCTGTGGGAAGCCGTACCCGCCGTGGTGGCGGAACTGCGCCGCGCCGCGGAAGAGGCCGGGGTGGAGGTGACGGATTCGCTCAGTCCGATCAGCTTGGGCTCATGGATGGGGGGGGACCGCGACGGCAACCCCAACGTGACACCGGCGGTGACGCGGCAGACGGCGCTGGTGATGAAGGAGCGCGTCCTGCTGCGATATCTGGAGGCCGTACGCGCGTTGGTGCCGCTGCTCTCACATTCCACGCGGCGGGTGCGGGTGTCGAAGGCGTTGGTCGCGAGCTTGGAGCGCGATGGGGCGGCGATGCCGCAGGTGCGGGGCCGCAACGAGGAGACGTACCGCTTTGAGCCGTACCGGCTGAAGCTGACTTACATGGGGGCGCGACTGCAGGCGAGCCTGGCGCAGAACCAAGATGCCTTTGGGGTCGACGAGGCGGCGGCGCTGCCGGGGCAGATGGACGTCCGCGTGGCGGAACGCGAGGCGGCGGAGGACGGCGAAGCGTACGCGAGATCGGAAGAGTTGCTGGAGGACCTGCGGTTGCTGGTCGAGAGCCTAGAAGGGCACGGGGCGCACACGGCGGTGACTCGCACGGTGCAGCCGCTCGTCGACCGCGTGCGCGCCTTCGGATTTCATCTGGCGACGCTGGATGTGCGGCAACACGCGGAACGGTTCGCCGCGGCGCTGGACGAGATCGCGCAGGTCGTGGAGGCGATCCCCGATGCGGGGAATTACAACGATCTCTCAGAGCGGGAGCGCGTGCAGTTCCTGCGCCGGGAGCTGGAAGGCCGGCGGCCGCTGGTGCCCCAGGGCGTGGAGTTGTCGGCGCCGACGCAGGAAACACTGGACATATTCGAAGCGATCCGGCTGACGCGAGAACAGACCGGATCCTGCGGCGTGGAGTCCTGCGTGATCTCGATGACGACTCAGGTGTCGGACATTCTGGCGCCGCTGGTTCTGGCGCGTGAAGCCCAGCTCGTGCGCTGGCATGGCGACGAATTCGATTCCGACCTGCGGATCGTGCCGTTGTTCGAGCGCCTCGACGACCTGCGCAGCGCGCCCGGTGTGATGCGTACGCTCTTCAATGACCCCATGTACCGGCGTCAGCTGGAGGCGCATGGCCAGGTCCAGGAGATCATGATCGGGTACTCGGACTCCAGCAAAGGCGTGGGGATCATGACGGCGGCCTGGGCGCTGTACCGGGCGCAAGAGGCGTTGCTGGAGGTGGCGGACGCGGCCGGGGTCCAGTTGATCCTGTTCCACGGCCGGGGCGGCACGGTGAGCCGGGGCGGCGGTCCCTCGCACGACGCGATTCTGTCGCAGCCGCCGGGCACGGTCAGCGGGGGCATCAAGTACACCGAGCAGGGCGAGATGATTCAGTTCACGTACGGACTGCCAGCGATTGCGCGGTGGAATCTGGAGCAGTCGACGGCGGCAGTGCTTTCGCACGCCTTCCAGGACTGGCGGCGGGACGTGAGTCCGGACGATCAGCAACGTTTCGCGGCGACGATGGACGAGCTGTCGGAGACCGCGCGGCAGGTCTACCGATCGACGATTCATGACGACCCCACGCTGTACGAGTATTTCCGGCAGGTCACACCGCTGGGCGAGCTGGGCATGCTGCCGATCGGGTCCCGTCCCGCCTTCCGGCCCCAGGCGGGCGGATCCGTGACGCAGGGAATCGACTCACTGCGGGCAATTCCTTGGGTCTTTGGTTGGATGCAGTCTCGGCACGTGCTGACCGGTTGGATGGGAGTGGGCTCCGCCCTGATGGGGTACATCGGCCGCTACGGCGACGAGGGGGTGGTCCATCTGCGTGACATGCGCGACCGCTGGCCGTTCTTCGCGGCGTTCTTGTCGAACGTGGAGATGGTGTGCGCCAAGGCGGATTTGGATATCGCGGCGCACTACGTGGAGTGTCTGGGCGAGGGGGAGCGGAGCCGGGAGATCTTCACCGCCCTGCGTGGCGAGTACGACCGCACGGTGGGTTCACTGGGCATGATTTCGGAGAGCGACGGCTTGTTGGCGCACAACCCCGTCCTGCGCCGGTCGATCGATCTGCGGAATCCGTACGTCGATGCGCTGTCGTTCCTGCAGGTGGAGTTACTCACACGCCGCCGGGCGCAGGCGGCTGATCAGCCCGCGGATAGCAGCACTGCAGCTGGCGACACTGCAGCTGCAAGCACTGCGGCCGGCGGCGCTACGGCTGGGAATACCGCGGAGGAAGCAAACGAGGCTCTACTCGGCGCGATCTTGCGCAGCATCAACGGCGTCGCGGCGGGGCTGCGCAACACGGGCTAGTTCCGCTACCCAGCGGGGAAGCTACCCGGCAGTGACTTCCTGCAGGCGCGGCAGAATCTCTTCGACCATGCGCTGGTACTGCCCGCGCTGATCCCAACTCGTCAGGCGCAGCGTGATGGTCTTGGCACCGTCCTCGATCAGTTGCCGCAGGTGCTCGACGACCTCGTCCGGAGTGCCGGCCGCGGTCCAGTTCTCGACCATCTCCGGTGAGAAGACCGGGCCGTAGTACTCGTCCAGGAAGCGCTTCGACTCCTCCAGGCAGGCCTGCTTGTCGGAACCGACATTGAGGTTGTGATAGGCGATCGTGGGGAAGGAAGCGGCGTCGCGGCCCTCTTCGGCCAAGTAGGTTTCGATCTTGTTCCAGTTGGTCTTGAGCATCTGGGGGAACATCTGCACCGTCATCCAGCCGTCGGAGAGACGCGCGACGCGATGCTCCCAGACGTGCTCCCGCCCCGGCGCAGGGGAGGGGTTGGACGCGATCCAGATGGGGCAGGGATCTTGCACGGGCGCGGGCTGCACGAAGGCTTCCTGGTAGGAGTGCCACTTGCCCTCGTAGGTGACTTTGTCGCCCGTCCAGAGCTTGCGGACGATATCGATGTTCTCCTCGAGGCGAGCGGCGCGCTCTTTGTCGAGGACCCCCCCCAGTTGGCCCCTTCGGCGGCGCTGGCGCCTCCCTGGACGATGCCGGTACAGGCGGCGAGGATCATGCGTCCCTCGGAGATGAAGTCCAGGTTGGCCCACTGGTAGGCGAAGACGAAGGGATCGCGCACCGGGAACGAGGCCATGCAACCGACGCCCAACTTGAGATTCTGCGTAATGCCAGCCAACGCGCCCAGCATCGTCAGCGACTCCGGGCGCGGTTTGGCCATGAGGCTATCGCCCACCCAAGCGGAATCGAAAAGTGGGTTGGTGTCAGCCTGGCGGGCGAGGTCAAACATTTCCGGCATGCTGGAGGCGCCAAAGAGGGCGGCCCGCTGCGGCAAAGTCAGTCCGAATGTCGTGGTCATGGAGCTCTCCTATTCCCGGCGAGAAATGGCCCTCGGGTGTCGTCGCGAGGGAGCGCCTCTGCCAGAGCCCCGGCAGGATAGCGCTCCGGCGGGCGTTCGCGGAGCGGGACGGCCAGTGCCGCAGTCTCAAGCAGGGACGATCCGCACCGGGAGCTGCGTCAGTCCGCGGAGGATGAAGGACGGGGTGTGAGGAAACTCGCCCTGCTCGTCGACGAGGCGGATCTCAGCGGTGCGGCGCAGCAGCTCCTCAAAGGCGACGCGGGCTTCAAGCCGGGCCAGGGCGGCGCCCAGACAGAAGTGCTCGCCACCGCCGAAGGCGAGATGCGTGGCAGCATCGGCACGGCAGACATCGAAGTTGGCGGCGTCTGGGAATTGCGCGTCATCACGGTTGCCCGAGGCATACATGACAACGAGCCGGGATCCTGCCGGGATGGGAACACCATCGAGTTCGGTGTCGGCGGTCGCGACTCGGAAGAGGCCTTGCACCGGCGACTCCAGTCGCAGCGCTTCCTCGATCAGACCGTCGACGGCGCTCGGATCCGCGCGGACCACTTGCATCTGATCGGGATTCTGGAGCAGGAGCAGCAAAGCGCTGGCGAGAAGATTCGTTGTCGTCTCGTTGCCAGCGACCAAGATCTGGTTGAGGATGCTCAACATTTCCGGGACATCCAAGGGACGGCTATCCAGGCCGTCGTCTTCTCCATCGATCCGCGCATCGACTTGGCCATCGACGTCGAGATGCGCGTTGACCAGCGCGGAGAGTAAGTCGTCTTGCGGATCAGCGCGCCGCTCTTCGATCCGCTGCGCGAAATACGTCTGAAATTCCACGAGAGAGCGCGCGCATTCAAGCCGACGTTCACGGGTGATCATGCCGCCAAGGGGGGCGACGGAGTCATCTGACCAGCGCTTGAAATCGGCAAGATCATCGCGGGAGACGCCAAGTTGATCAGCGATGACGGTGACCGGAAGCGGCACGGCGAAGCGATCGAGAAAATCGATCTCGCCGTCGGCGATGAAGCCGTCGATCAAGTCCGTAGCGAGAGAGCGGATACCGGGCTCCAACGCGGCCACGCGGCGGGCGGAAAAGGCACGATTGACGAGTCGGCGGTAGCGGCCATGCACGGGCGGATCTTGAGTGAGCAGGGTGTCCGGCTGGGGGTAGCCCTGCTTGGTGATCGCCGCAAGTTCTGGATCATCCGCGGCGAAGGCACGGGTGCCGCCGCGCGAGGAGAAGAGTTTAGGGTCGCGAAGGACATCATGAATCGTCTGGTAGCGGCTCACGATGAAGAACCCCAGGGCAGGGACGAAGTGGACGGGCGCTTCCTGACGCATCGCCTCGTAGAAGGGGTAGGGGCATTCCACTGTCTCCGGGTCGAGGGGGTTGAAGTCTGCGACTGCCATACGGCCTCTCCTCACTCCCAAGTCGGGAGAAATACTGGCCGCAAGGCTATCGGATGCAGCAACGCCGGAGCTGAAGAGGGGGCCTCACGGCCCCCTCCCGATTCCAAGTTTGCCCCCAATCGGCGGGGCTGGAGAGCGCTGACTTCAGGCGGTGCTGACTTCAAGCGACGCTGACTCAGTCGACCCGACGCCAGTGCACCAAGGTGAAGGGCGGGTCGGCATCGTCGTGGTCTTCGAAGACTGGCTCGACCGCCGCGCCAATTTCGATGGCCGCTTCACGGTCGCCGACGAGGTTGCCGACCATGCGGATACTGCCGGCGTGCTCCAGCTCCACCAAGACCACCACGTAGGGGCACGCGTCGGCGAGGGCGGGATGGACCGGGTGCCAGACGCGCTCCCAGGAGTAGATACGTCCCTTGGATTCGACTTCCGTCCAACCGACATCGAAGGAGAGGCACTGGTTGCAGTTCCACTCTGGACCCCACTGGAAAGCGTCACAGCTATTGCAACGCTGGATGACGAGCTTGTGGTCGCGGGCGCCGTCCCAGTAGGCGGTATCGAGGCCGTCATCCGCCGCCATGGGGGCGGGCAGTCCGGCGGGGAGGTAGGTGTCCTGGGTCGTCACAAGGTGGCCTCCGATCCGAAGATGACGTTGCTGACCGGCTCGACCATAGGTCCGGAAGCGACGAGCGAAACATCGACGTCGGGGACCTGGTTGGGCGACTGCCCGCGAATCTGGCGAATCGCTTCGATCTGCAACTCCAGGCCATGCATGTAGCACTCGGCTAGGTTGCCGCCGCTGGTATTGAGGGGCAGCTTGCCGCTGGGGGCGATGAGGTTGTCGAAGCTGATCACCTCGTTGGCGGTTTCGTAGGTGCAGAGGTCGTGCTCAATGATGCTCATCACGACGCCGCCGGTGAAGTTCTCGTAGACCTGCGCCACCTGCACTTCGCTGGGTGCAATCTTGGCCATGTTGTACATGTGCGGGGCGACGGACTTGAAGTTCGACGTCGCGTAGTCGGGTGCGTTGTGGACCCCGGCCGCGGCGCGGTGGGGCACCCCGGTCGCGACGCCAAGAATGTAGGCCGGGTCGTGCTTGAAGTCCTTGGCTCGGTCGGCGGGCATGAGGATGAGCGCGGCGGCGCCGTCATTCTCTTGGCAGCAGTCGAAGAGGCGGAACGGCTCCACGATCCAACGGGAGTTGTCGTAGTCCTCGGAGGAGAGCGGGCGACCGTACATGACGGCGCGGGGATTCTGCTGTGCGTGATGATAGGAGGCCAGTGAAGCCGCCTTGAGAGTGCTAGGGCTGATGCCGTAGTCGTGGAAGAGGCGGTTCACCTTCATCGCAAAGCTTTGCGCCGGCGACATCAGGCCGTAGGGCGCGGTGTAGGCCCCGCGACCTTGGATACGGTTGAGCTGGGGGCCCTGGCCGAAGCGGCCAAACTGCCCCTGTGCCAGCGCGCGGAAGACGACGACGCAGTCGGCGTAGCCAGAGGCGATAGCGGAGGCCGCGTTGCCGATCGCTCCCGATCCACCGCCACCACCTCCGCCCCATTGCATGTTGGAGAAGCGCAGCTCCGGAATGCCCAGCGCCGCGGCGAGGCGCGGCGGGTCGTTGCGGTCATTGCTGTAGGAAGCGAAGCCGTCGATTTCGCTGGGGCTGATCCCGGCGTCTTCGCAGGCGTTGACGATCGCTTGCAGGCCCAGTTTGAACTCGGCCTCCGGGGCTTGGCCCCGCTTGTAGTAGGTGGTCTCTCCGATACCGACGACGGCAACTTCACCGCGCATCGTGCGTTCGCTCATGGCTGTGTCCTTCCCGGGCTCAGACGTTGAACACGCGCGCCCTGCGAGCTGGGCAGGGACGCGAGCGTAAGGCTAGATGGACGGCACGGCCCGCGCTAGCGGCTCGTCCGGCGCTCAGTCCGTTTCGACCACGTCCCCATGGAGTAGGCGACCCGCAAGCCGACCCGCTCCATGTTGTTCTGGCTGTTCGTCGCGGGGGCGGTCTTGGAGACGACGAACTCCGCGCCGCGCCGGGCGGCCAGCGCCATGCGATGGCTTAGAAGTGCGGTTTGGCAGCCGCGCCTACGCAGAGGGGGAAGCGTTGCGCCGCCAGCAAAGTACGACAGGCGGTCATGGGTAAAGAGAATGCCCATCGCGGCGGGCTCCCCATCGAGGGAAGCGATCCGAACGTCGATTCGCGGGTCGTCGATCCAGCAGGGCAGGAAGCGGCGGGCATGCTCTCGATCGGCAGAGGGAAACTCGAAGCCCTCGAGGTAGAGAGTCTGCGCGAGTTCGGCGCGGTCCGCGCCGATGGAGTCGATTGTGAGGTCAGCGGGAACGTCACCGCCTTGCGACGACGGTGCGCCGTAGAGGATCGTGTCGAACCGGGTCATGTGCAGCCCCAGGTCGATGAAGCGATCCACGACCTCTGGCGTGAGGTCGCTGGGGATGACCTCTATGCCGAAATCCAGGTCCCCGTAGAAGTCCGCGATCGCATCGAGCTGATCGATGTCCACCGCCCGGAAGCGACGCACAAGATTCATGTAGGGGAAGGGGACGTGACGGGCGAGCGAGGCCATGGCGTGACCGAAGTATTGAACCTCGATGCCGCCGGGGTTGCCTGGCAATGCCATCCCCATGTCGAGGCGCAACTCCATGTGCGCGGTGATCGCGTCGTCGATGCGGCGTGCGAGATCATGCGTGACGGGGGGCGGCATGGCTGGGGGGGCCGCGGGGTCTGGGCTGGTCACGTGAGGACGCCGGCGACGGCGAGTTCGGCGATCTCGGTATCGTCGAGCCGGAGGATGTCGCGCAGGATTTTGTCGGTGTCTTCGCCCAGGCAGGGGGCCGCCTTGGAGAGCAGACCCGGGGTCTCCGAGAAGCGAGTAACGAGCCCGTCGTAGGGCGTGGGGCCCATGATCGTGTGGTCGAGCGTGACGAAAAACTCGCGATGGGTGAGCTGGGGATCCGTGTAGAGGTCGGAGGGCCAGAGCGCGACAGAGGCTGGGACGCCCGCTTCACGCAGGGATTGGGCCAGGCCAAAGGGTTCCTGGGGGCCGGTCCAGGCGCGAAGGGCGGCATCGATGGCAGGGCGGTGCTTCCGACGCTCCGCCGGGTCGTCCAGAGCGGGGTCGCTGAAGGCGTCGAGCGGGGCGGCGCGCAGCAGTGCCCGCCATTGCTCGGCGGATTCAACGGCGATCGCCAGCCAACGCTCGTCGCCTTGCGCCGGGTACACGCCGTGCGGGCAAGCGGTGAGCGAGTCATGACCGGCGGCGGGAGCAAGCCGTCCATTGACGGTGTAATCGAGGACCAGGGGTTCGATAAAGTGAATCGCCGCTTCGGTCTGGGCTTGGTCGATGTGCTGGCCCTGGCCCGTCCGTTGCCGGTGGATGATGGCGGAGGTCAGCGCCGAGACGCCAAAGCGGGGGTTGATAAAATCCGTATAGGCGCCCCAGGTTCCGGCGGGATCGCGGTCGGGCCAGCCGGTGATGGTCTGCAGGCCCGCCAGAGCTGCGCCCTGCCCACCGAATCCGGTGTAACTGGCCTCGGGACCGGTTTGGCCGCGCAGGCAAGTGCTGAGCATGACCAACTCCGGCCGGCCAGCGCTGAGCGTTTCGTAGTCGAGCCCGAACTTCTTCATGTTGCCCGGCGTGAAGGACTCCACCACGACATCGGCCCAATCGGCAACGCGGCGCGCCAAGACTCGCCCCTCGTTCGTGCCTAGGTTGATGGCCAGCCCAAGCTTGGAGCTGTTGAAGTTGGCCATGAACTGGGCGCGGTCGATGCCGGGCTCAGCGTCCTTGAAGGGTCCAACGAGGCGGAGGACATCGGGGCGGGTGGTGGACTCCACATGGATGACGGTCGCACCGTGGTCGGCGAGGGCTTTGGAGATGATCGGACCCACGCCGACCCAGGCGAAGTCGGCGACCTTGAGCCCGTCGAAGGAGCGGGAGCGCGCCGCGCCATTGGTGCTGGCTGTGGTCTGAACGGTCACCGGTATGGATACCGAGTCGTCGAGATCGTCCAGAAGCGCCTGATCCGCGCCGAGGCTCGGCGCGGGCCGGTCCAACTGCATGGGTGTCTGCGAGAGCTTGGCAAAGGGGCCGGGATGGAGCCGGTCGCCGACGCGGACCCAGTAGTCACGCGCCACCAAGTGCGGATCGCGGACCAGGTCGGCGATGTCGTAGACCGCTCCCATGATGACGCGGTGGGCGACGGCGAAGGCTTGGATCTCCGCTTTGGTCTTGGTCAGGAAGAACTCGCGCAGCGCGGCGACGGATTCGAATACCCGATCGAGAGGCAGGGTGCCCGCGATGACATCGGTAATCCAGTTGGACCAGTCAATGCCGCGCAAGGACTCGGGGATCATGCCCGAGTCGTCGGCCCAGCGCATGACGCCCGCGTGGGTGCGGCCACCGAGACCAGGGAGGGTGATGTGATAGGCGAGGTATCCATCGGCGCAGGGCCACATGCCGGGGATCTGCAGGCCGGGCAACACTTCCAGCGGGGGATCGGCGCGATGGCTGCCCCCGACGGGCGGGTCATCGTGGTGGTTGGGCGGGTAACCGGTCGCGTTCATCAGTGTCCAGACCATCGCCGCTTGCATGGAGACATCGAGGTGTTGGCCACGGCCGGAGCGGAGCCGTTCGTGCAGGGCGATGGTCGTGTCGGCGGCGGCTTGGGCGCCGCCGTGAAACCCGGCCTGAGGGTAGCCAACGGGGATGGGCGGTCGATCGGCGTCGCCCTGCATGGAGATCAGGCCGCCCGCTGCCTCGACGGTCAGTTCGCTGGCGGGGCTGCCGGCCTCCGGGCCGGTCTGCCCAAACGGCGTAACCGACGTATAGATCAAGGCCGGGTGGAGTTGAGAGAGCGCGGGATAGTCGAGGCCCAAGGGTTCGAGCGTACCCGGATCCGACGATTCGAGCAGAACGTCGGCGGTGCGAATCAGGGCCAACAGCTGGTCTCGATGTGCTGCGTCTTCCAAGTCGAGAATAACGCTGCGCTTGCCGAGCGCGACCGACGCCCAGAACAGCGAATCGGTGGGATCGTCCGCGGCGAACGGCGGCAGACGACGGCTGTCGCAGCCGCCAGGCGGCTCGACCTTGATCACGTCGGCGCCAAGATCGGCGAGCAGACGTCCAGCCATCTCACCTCGCGCTGTCGTCAGATCAATAACGCGAAATCCGTGCAGCGGTCCACTCACTCCAGCCCCCAATCAGCCTGGCGACCCCGGGCGTCTGGCATCACATCTTCGCGATCACATGCTCGCTGAACTCGTCGATCAATTCGCGGGCACTGCCCTGGACGGTCTGGATGGCGAGGTTGTCGACGCCCGCGGCTTCGAGCCCTTTGAGACGCTCCACGATCTCTTCCGGCGAGCCGAGGAAGGTGCGCGAAAGCGCGGCTTCGTCGATGAACTGCTCCTCACCCGGCTTGAGATAGGCGAGGTGACCTTCGTGGACATCCAAGTAGCGGCGATCTTCGGGCGAGCCCTTGGAGTCGGCGTAGTCGTCGATGTAGGTCTTGTAGGCGGCGGCGACTTCCGGGGCGTTCAAGCCCAGGTTTGAGCCGGGGCCATACTGCGCTTCCCAAGCGGCGTGCATGCCGGGCATCGCGGCCCAGCCCAGGCGCTGGACGACGCGGTCGGAGGTGCGGGACTCGCCCGGCTGGAGAACGCAGCCCATACCGAGGATCACGGTGTAGGGCTTCACGCCCGACTCACCCGGGGAGCGGCCGGCGTTTTGCGCGGCGGCGGCGATGTTGCCAAATCCCAGCTCGAACGCCTCGGGCGGGCCGGTGGTCGTAATCCAGCCGTCCCCGGCAATGCCGACGGAGGCTTGGGCCTTGGGGCCGTTGGCGGCGATGTAGATGGGGATCTCGTCGTCGAGGTTGAGGAAGCCGTCGGCGCGGTCACGATGGAGCAGCCGGATCCAGCGCTCACGATCCCCTTCGCGGAGTAGGACATCCTCACCATTGAGAAGACCGCGCACCTGTTGCACATACTCGGTCATCGCGGCGGCGGGCAGCGCGGGAAGGCCCATCGTATTGCGACCAGTGAAGCCGGTGCCGACCCCCAGGATCGCGCGTCCGGGTGCGAGGTAGTTGATCGTGGCGATGGCCGACGCCGTGACCGGCGCGATGCGGTTGCTGGGAATCGCGACCAACGTCCCCAGCTTGAGGCTGCGGGTGTGCTCGGCGGCCAGCGCCATCGTGGCGTAGACGTCGCTGTAGAGCAGTTGGGAGTCGTAGAACCAGGCGTGGGTGAAGCCCTTGTCCTCGGCGACTTGGGCATCCTTCCAGGCCTCGATGTAGGACGGGAAGGTGATACCAAATTCCATGCTGCCTCCTCGTGAGCGGGCTCGATTCCCTTGGGCCTTGGGTCGCTCGGGCCTCTGGCCGGAGAGTCTAGCGCGGTCTTTAGCCGCGCGGATCGATGGGGGCGATTCGTCCCAGGCTCTGCTCGACCGCTTCGGCGGCATCGAGACAGCGATCTTCGCGATAGCGCTGGCCGATGATCTGGACACCCTGGGGAAACTCGACCCCCTCGATGTCCGCCGTGCCGACCGGCAAGGCGACGGACGGCAGCCCAAGGTCGTTGATGGCGATGGTCAGCCGCATGGCGAGGATGTGCGCTGCCACTTCGTCCGGACCTGCCACGTCGTAGCCCACCTTGAAGGGCTGCTGGGCGGAGACCGGCCCCACGACGAGCGGATACTGCTCCTGGAAGAGCGACCACTCCCGCGCCAGGCTCTTGCGGGTTCCGTAGCCGCGCATGTAGGCGGCGTGGTCGAGGGATTCGGTGACTTGGGTCCAAAGGTTGAGGAATTGCAACGCCGCCTTGGAGACGATTGGCTCCATGGCGGGTCGGGAGAACTCGTTGATCTCGTCGATGACGAGCTGTTGCCAATTCGCCTGAAGCTCCAGGACAGCTGGCGGATCGACCTCCTCCACTTCGTAACCGGCCTCGGCCAAGGCGCGCCCGGCGGACCGTACGGCTTCCGCCACGTGCGGATCAGTGCCCGCTCCCCCGGGGTCGACGGCGAGGGCCACCCGGAGAGGTGCGGATGACGTTGGGCCCTGAAGCGGCGCGGGCGTCCACCACGGGTCGCGCGCGTCGGGTTGGCTCATGATCTCCAAGGCCAGGCGCAGATCTTTGACATGGCGCGCCATCGGCCCTTGCACTCCCATGAGCTGAAATCCGATGGGAGCATCGGCGGCTGCAAGATCGGAGGCGCTGGCGACGCGGCCCAAGGTGGGGCGGAGGGCCGTGACGCCGCAACACTGCGAGGGCCAACGCACGGAGCCACCCAGGTCATTGCCGTTTCCCAGCGGGGTCATGCCCAAGGCCAAGGCCGCGGCGTCGCCGCCGCTGGAGCCGCCAGGGGTTCGCGTGGGATCCCAGGGGTTCTTGGTGGGGCCGCGCAGGTCGTTGTCGGTGTGCCAGCGCAGGCCAAAGTCGGGCATGTTGGTGCGGCCGATAGGGATGGCGCCCGCGTTTTTGAGATGGGCGATGCTGGGCGCATCCTGCAGCGGCACGGCGTTGGCCATGGCAGGCACGCCTTGAGTCGTGGGCGAGCCGGCGAGATCGACGTTCTCCTTGATCGTCATCGGCACGCCGTGCAGCGGACCGACATCCTCACCGGCGGCGATCGCTTCGTCTGCGATCACAGCTGATTCACGAGCTTCATCCGCGAGAACGACGGTGATGGCGTTGACGGCGGGATTGACCGCGTCGATGCGCGCGAGGTGGGCCTCGATCACTTCGAGGCTGCTGACCTCTTGGGCGCGGATCTTGGCGGCAAGGTCGGTGGCGCTGAGGCGCCAAAGGTCGGTGGGCATGCGCTGACTCCCTTGGCGGGGAGGCTAGCTCATGCGGTGGCCGTGAGCGGCCGGCCTATCCGCGACGGGCCTGAGAGAGATCAACGAGCGGGCTGCGCGCGGACGTCTTGGGGTCGCGAGGGACGCTCTCCAGCCAGGCGCCGGGATCGCTCCAGCGCACGTCGTCCCCTTCGGCCGCCCAGGGCGAGCTGGGACCTTGGGTCCCGTTGAGACGCGGGTGTGTGGAGCCCCACTTGCCGTGGAACTGCATCCACCAAAACCCATCGTCCTGCCAAGGATCGGGACGCTCGGGGAGGGGGCAGACGCTGGGATCGACGATTACGCCGGCGTCGCAGGGGCTCCAATCGACGTCGGCGGGCTCAATCGCCGGGGGCCGGTCGACGGTGAGGCGGGCCACCGCCAGGAAGCGCGCACCGGCGGTGACCGGGAGGTCAAGAACCGCGAGGCCGGTCCGGATCTTCACGTTTCGAGGCCGCCAGCCGCGTTCTTTGTAGGCGAAGTAGCCCGCATGCGAGCCACGCGAGACGAAGAGCAAGGGGCGCTCGGAATCCGCGTCCTTCTTCACCTCGGACCACGGTCGCCAGCCTCCTCCGTGGTGGGCGCTGTACCCCACCCGCTCTGGCGTCCCATCGTCGCGCAGCTCGATCGTGGCCTGCTCCCAGTCGCCCTCGTGGTTGTTGAAGGCGTCGTTGTAGGCATAGAGATACCAGTACTGGAGATACCGCGTGCCGCCAACTTCGATCGATCGGCCGTAGGCGACTCTCGCCTCGCGGCGGGCGGCAACCTCCATGCGTTGGACGATGTCCGCGTACGCGCTCCAGGCCTGTCCGGAAGATTGCGAACGGATCGTCGTGAGGTCCAGGAACCAGTCACGCGTCTTCTCAAGACTCGGCGCGGACTCAAGACTCGCCCTGATCTGGGCAGTGCCGGTTGGTCCCTGGGGCGGCTGCCAGGCGAAGGGCGCGCCGAGCAACTTGGTGAGGCCGCCGGTACGGTCCTCCTCGGTTTGCAGCGTGGCGTGCTGGAGGAAGAGCTCCGCCGAGATCGGGTGGTAGTCACCCCGCTCGATACGGCAGGCGCCCCGACGCCCAGGCCGGCTCAAGGCCAGCGGTCGTTCGGGAAGGGTCACCAAGAGCGGGTTGTACCGTTGGAGTAATTCTTGGACGTCTGTCACTGCCTCGAACTCCCAAACACGATTCGTTGAACTGGCTCCACCGACCTCAGGCGATCGTTTCGTCGTAATCCATGCCCAGCGCACCGGCGGCCTGGAGGGCATCGTATTCCTCATCGCTGACGCCGATGACTTCCTTGTAGACGTACTCGTTGTCCTGACCGAGCGCGACGGACGGCCTCGGGTCGCCAACCGGCGTCTCGGGGAAATTGAAGAACGGTGTGTTGAAGTCGAAGGTCCCGACCTCGTCGTGCAGCGTGCGTGGCCGGTTCAAGCCGCGTGCTTTCACGTGTGCGTCGTCGAAGATGCGCGAGGCTTCCAGCACCGGCGCGGCGGCAACGCCCGCCGCTTGCAGCTGATGGAAGAGTTCGTAGTCGTCGCGATCGCTGGTCCAGGCAGCGACGTGTTCGTCGAGAGCGTCCTGGTTGGCGATGCGCGCAGCAGCCGTCGCAAAATCGGACGACTGTGCCCATTCAGGGTCGCCCATGACTTGGCGCAGCGCGGCCCACTCCTCTTCGTTGGTGACGGCAATGGAGATCCAGCGGTCGCGACCGTCGAATCCGTCCCCCGGGGAGAGGCAGGGATAGGTGTTGGACGGGGCGAAGCCGTAGATGGAACGGTTGCCCACCACCGCAGGGACCCGCTTGTTGAGGGCGTACTCCATGAAGGCCTGCGCCAACATGGGGGAAGCTGCCTCGGCCTGGGGGATCTCGATGAGCTGGCCCTGGCCGGTCTTCCGTCGATGGCGGAGGGCGGCCATGATGGCGAACGCCCCCTGGGCGCCGGCCATGTAGTCCCCGGAGAAGATCGCCGTCGTGTGCGAGGGGTCGAGATCGCGGTAGCCGCGTAGCAGGGTGTGCCCCATTACGCTCTCAAGGTGAACGCCGAGAGTGCGCGCATCCTTGTAGGGCCCGGTCATGCCGTAGCCGGGAGCGCGCACCATAATGATGTCGTCTTTGGCCTTGCGCAGTTCGTCGTAGTCGAAGCCAAGTTTGTCGATGGTGCCCACGGCATTGTTTTCGACGAAGACGTCGGTCTCGGCCACGAGACGCCGCACAAGCTCCTTGCCCTCCGGCGTGGTGGCGTCGATCGTGACGCTGCGCTTGTTGCGGTAAAGCTGCACGAAGGTGGGGCAATAGTTCCAGGGGCGCGGCCCCGGCTCGTTGTTGGGATAGCCGGTGGCCCAGGCGGCCTCGCCCTGCATCATCGACTCCGGCGGGTGGGCGACGCCGCCGCGCGTCATGGGCTGCCAGTGGTGGACGTTCTCCACCTTAATCACCTCAGCGCCAAGGTCGGCGAGGAGGAGGGTGGCGAAGGTTCCGGCCCAGACCACCGTGAAGTCGATCACGCGGATGCCCTCCAGAGGCTTGCGCGCCGATGGGTTGGTCATGACCGCACCTCCACGACGCCTGCTTCGGCGAGCGCACGGACTTCCGGTTCGCTGTAGCCGCACTCGGTCAGGATCTCGTGTGTGTGTTCCCCGTAGAGGGGGGCGGGCCGCCGGTATTCCCAGGGGCTCTGGGAGAGAAGCATCGGCCGGCCGGGGATTTCGAAGGTACCCATTGCTTCGTGCTCCACTTCCAGCCAAAAGTTTCGGTCGCGGAAATGCCGATCTTCGAACAGCTCGTCGACGGTGAAGAGGGGCCCACAGAGGACCTTGGCGCCGCGCGCCTCCTCCCAGATCTCGCGTTTGGTGCGCTCAAGGCACCAGACGAGGAAATGCAGGTTGAACTCTTCCACCAGGTCCACGGCGACACGCAGTCCGGGTTGGAGCCACTTGGGATCCTGGAGCCAATCTGGTGACCCCAGCATGTTAATGACGCGGGGCATGTTGTTGGCGGCCGACGTGAACTCCACGTAGCCATCGGCGCAGGGATAGACGCCACTGAGGATGCCGGAGGCGGGACCGGGCGAGCGCAGCGTCTTGCGGCCGGAGAAGCGGTTGCCAATGGCGGCGGCGTGACGCCGGTCGACGCCGTTGAACTGGGCGTCGGCGAGGGCGAAGTCGACATGCTGGCCGATGCCCTGCAACTCGGTCACGGTGAGGGCCGCCATAATCGCGGTCGAGGCGGCGGCGCCACATTCGGCGAGCGCCGCCGTGCCGAACATTTTGGTGGGCTCACGCTCCTGAATGCCCATGGAATACATCTCGCCGGCGAGGCCATAGAGGACGCCATCGGTGACCTTGTAGTCGCGGTAGGGGCTGTCGTTGCCGAAGGGCGTGATGGAGACGAGGGCGATCTCGGGCTTGCGGGCGTGAATGAAGTCCCAGCCCACCCCGAGACGATCGAGCACACCGGGGCGGTAGCTCTGGACAACGATGTCGGCCCGGTCAACGAGGCGACCAAACAGCTCGAGGGCATCTGCCTGCTGGTCATTGGGCGCCTGTTGGTCTGGCGGCTGTTTGAGATTGAGTCCAAGGGAACGCTTGTTGAGGTTGTAGTAGAAAAATGTGCCGCTCTTCTCGGGGTGCGGGTCATCGTCCTTGAAGGGGCCGACACGACGGGAGCCATCGCCCCCGGGGCGTTCGACTTTGATGACATCGGCGCCGTAGTCGGCGAAGAACTTGGTGGCGAGGGGACCCGCGATCCACTCCGTCAGATCCAGGACGGTGACATCGGCGAGGGGACCGGGCATCGAGGGCTCCTTGGACGGCTCCCTGGACAGCTCCAGGAAGGAGTTAGGACGGTGGGCGAGTCGGGAGTGTACCGCCGATCCCAGCGGGGAGCACGGCGCACGGGAGAGAGCGGCCCGGGAACGGAGTGAAACGGGTGTGTGGCGCAGGTGACGTTCAGTGCCGTTGACAAGTCGTCTATATGACGGCCCTATGACGTCACTCAGATGACGGATTGGCGTCGAACATCCCGAAAGGACTTCTGATGTACTGGATTACCGAAGAGATGGTGGAAGTCATGGTCCGTGAACGCGTTCCGGCGGCGGGCGCTCCCCGCTTCGTGGCACCACCGCGTCGGCGCGGCGAGTCAGAGGTGGGCCGTCACCTCCGCGCCGCCACGCTGGCTATGGGGCAGTAGCTGGGGCAGACGGTGCGGGGACCCAAGTCGGCGCAGACGCGCCTGAGCGTCGGCTAACGGCGGCACAGGGGAGGAGAGCAAATGTCGATTCCAGCGTTCCTAGCAGAAGCCGCCGAGGGCAGCGTGATCCGCGGTCACAAGACAACGCCCACCCCAAACACACAAGACCGGGCCGACGAACCGCTGCTGGCCAACAACGATGCCCCCCTCCTGATCGAACCGTGGGAGGTGTACAGCCGACTGGCTCCGACACACCCCAAGCGGCCGGTACCCGTGATGGCGATCATCGCTGCGGCGGCACTAACTGAACGACTGGCATGGGCGAACTCAAGGCACGCCCTGGTCGTGGATGACGTGACCAAAGTCTACGGGCAATCGCTGCGAGCCAACGACCACGTCGCGCTGCGCGTTGAGCCGGGAGAGGTGTACGGCCTGCTGGGCCCGAACGGGGCCGGCAAGACAACGCTCGTCAGCCAGATCATCGGGCTCGCCACGCCCACGTCGGGCACGATCACGCTGGGGAACGTTGCGGAGGGCGGAATCGACCTCGTGTCGAACCCGGCGGCGGCGCGCCAGTTGTGCTCCTATCTGCCCCAAGCCCAGCTCCCAATTGAGTCGCTGCGAGTTCGCACCGCGATTGAGATGATGGGACGCATTCGGGGCGGGGATGGGGACGCGGTGCGAAAGCGGACCGATACTTTGATCAGGACGCTGGAGATCGGTGCCTGGGAGACATCGCTGGGACAGAGCTTGTCGGGCGGGGTGAAGCGGTTGGTGGGGTTCATCATGGCGACGGTGCAGCCGGGCCGGGTGGTGATCCTGGACGAGCCCACCAACGACGTCGACCCGCTGCGGCGTCGGCTGATGTGGGCGGAGATCCGCGACCTGGCGGCGCAAGGGTCGGCGGTGCTGCTGGTCACTCACAATGTGCTGGAGGCGGAACGATCGGTCGACCGGCTGGCGCTGATCGACGAAGGACGCGTGATCGCGGAGGGGACGCCCGCGTCGATGAAGTCGGCGGACAAAGGTCGGCTGCGGCTGCAAGCGACGCTAGAACCCGGTCAGGAACCGCCCGCACCGCCCCCCTTCGCGCGCAGCCAGACAACGGTCGGACGTCGCTACTTACTGACGATCGACGAACCGGACGCGATGCAGGCGATCGATTGGGTGCGCGGCCTGATCGATGCGGGGATCGCGGAGGAATACGAACTCGGCGCGACGACACTCGAGGACGCCTACGTGCGGCTGATTGGTCGGGATGACAGCGCTGAGGCAGAGGCCGCGGTTGCGCAGGAGACCCGGGCATGAGCCGGGCCATCACCCTCGATCACGGCGCCGATTCCAGCCGATTTGAGCTGGAAGCGCGCGGGATCCGCTATTGGGCCCGGTCGTACTGGCTGATGGTGAAATGGGAGGCGCTGAGCCTGCGGATGCTGCTACCGATCATGGTGGTCGTGCAGTTCTTCGTGGGCGCGGGCTCGATCGTGGGCCTGGGCTTTTTCTTCGACGAGGTGCCGCCGCTGCAGGCGCTGTATATCTCCACGGGATCATCGGTCGTGGCGCTATTGATGCTGGGCTTTGTCATGGCGCCCCAGACGATCTCGCAGCGCAAGATGGAGGGCACCTACGAGTTCATCTGGACGCTGCCCGTCCCGCGCGTGACGACGGTCGCCGCGGGCATGACTGTCTGGATGGTCGTCGCGATTCCCGGCATGATCGCCGCCCTCGCTATCGCCATGCTGCGCTACGACATCGATCTCCAAGTGAGCTGGCTGATCGTTCCCGCCGTGTTGCTGACGGTGGCGATGTCGACTTCACTGGGCAACGCCTTCGCCCACGGGATTCCCAACCCGCTGCTGGTAAACCTGCTGACGCAGATTCTGATCTTCGTGATCATCATGTACTCGCCGATCAACTTCCCAGCCTCGCGCTTCCCGGATTGGCTCAATGCGCTGCACTCGGTCTTACCACTCGAGCACGCGGCGAACGTCGTGCGAGCGGGCTTGACCGATGGCATAGTGAACGATGTCGGGAAGTCATTTGCCATTCTGGCGGGCTGGACCGCCGCTTCCATCGCGCTGACGGCCTGGATCCTCGGTCGGCGGAGGTAGGGATGGGCATAATGCAACGATGTGAGGAATGGATATGGAACTGACTTTCGATTCCGTGCTGGACGCCTTCGACGCAGCACTGGAACTGGTAGAGGACGAAGAACAACAGCAGCGGCTGCAGCGCGTCATCGTCGCCAGCCGCGCCTCTGTGGAGCGAGCGACGCAGGATTTGCTCGCCGGTGTACTGGAGGAGGTGAACAGTGAACTGGGCGGGCGCGCGCGCGTCGACCTGCGCTATACGGCATCGGGCATCTCCGTCTCGGTGGAGACCAATGGCTCAGCGGCGCCGGAAGGTGGGGAGGACGAAGCCTGGCTGTTCGGGGATAGCGAGCTCGAGAAGGTCACGCTGCGCTTGCCGGTGGAGCTGAAGGACCGCGCCAGCAGCGCGGCTAAGGAGGCGGGGCTTTCCGCCAACGCCTGGTTCACTCGATTGCTCGCCCGCGAGCTGCGGGAGCCGCGGGATGACTCCGACGATGGCGAGTCACGACGCGATGGACGGAAGAAACGCGGCAGTCGTCGTCGGCAGAGTCGACACGGCGGAGACAGCCTGAAGGGTTGGATCGGCCAGTGATTGGATCGAGTCAGCGATTCGTCCACCGTGCAGCGCGACAAGAGAAGTAACGGGTTCAATGGAATACACGAAGGACATCGAGCGTACTTTCCAGCTCCCAGCGGGCGCGCTGCTGCGGGTCAGTAACCGGCGTGGCGAACTCGTCGTGCGGGGCGAGGATCGCGAGGACGTGGCGGTGACGGCGCAGATCCGCCTGGAGGCGATGAACCGCAACAGCGCGGACGAGCGTTTCGACGCCTTCGAACTGCCGATGCAGGAGAGCGAGGGGCGGCTCGAGATCGGCCCGCCCCGCTACGACGACCCCAATCCCGTGGTGTTCGGGTTCTCTCTCTCCCGCTTCATGAAGGGGCCGAAGCTGGACCTGTTAATCCGCGTGCCCAAGAAGATCAACCTGGAAGCGGAGAACGGGACCGGGCAACTGACCGTGGAGGGGATTGAGGGCCCGAGTCGCCTGGCGGCGCGGCGCGGGAGGATTCAAGCGAGCGATCTCAGCGGCGATGTCCGTATCGATGCTCGCAACGGACGCGTCGAGGTGCGCTCGGTGAACGGATCATTGGAGCTGGCCGCGCGCAACGGTCGTGTGGAAATCGAAGAGATCACGGGATCCCTCGAAGTGAAGACGCGCACCGGGCGAATCACGGTGAAAAACGTGAACGGCCCCTGCCGGGTGGAGACCCGGACTGGCAAGGTCGTCGTCTCGGATGTCGACGGACCGCTGGACCTGACGACGCAGACCGGAGCCGTGGAGTATCACGGCCGCATGATCCATGACGCCAACATTAACGTGCGGACGGGCATGGTGACCCTGGCGATCACGCGGGACTCGGCTTTCTTCATCGATGCGGAGGCGCGGACCGGAAAAGTGATGGCCGATCTGCCGGTCAACTACTTGGAGGAGCCGCCCGAGGATGCCGCAACGGTACGGATCCGGACGCGGACGGGAGCGATCCGGATCGTCCCCGCCTAGTCGCAGCGACAACGACCAATGTCCCAAAGCGGATCCCTCTAGAGCGCAGCCATCTCCCGCTCCATTTGCGCCAAGCCCATTGGCCCTAGGTTGAGGGCGCGGGTGTGCCAGGCCTTGAGGTCGAAATCGTCTCCGGCGCGCTGCCGCGCATCGGCACGCGCCGCGAGCCAGACGCGCTCGCCCACCTTGTAGCTGATCGCCTGGCCCGGAAAGCCCAAATAACGGTCGACCTCACTCGACAGCATCGTTTCCGGGAAGAAGCTGCGCTCGATCAGGAAGGGCAGCGCCAGCTCCGGCGTCCAGGTCTCGCCGGGGTGATAGGGCTCGTTCTCGGGAATGCTGAATTCGAGGTGCATGCCGATGTCGATGACGACGCGCACCGCGCGCAGCGCTTGGCTGCTCAGCAAGCCCATGTAGAAATCGGGATTTTCGAGATAGCCGAGCTCGCCCATGAGCCGCTCGGCATACAAGGCCCAGCCTTCGACGTAGCCCGATGTCCCCGCCAGCAGTCGCTGGTAGCGGGAGAGTGAGTCGCCCAGGTAGCGCACCTGGGCGATCTGGAGGTGATGCCCCGGCACCCCCTCGTGATAGGCGACGGAGACCTCCGACCAAAGCGGGAAGCGCGTTTTGCCGCCGGTGGGATACCAAGTCCGCCCGGGGCGGCTGAAGTCTTCGGACGGCCCCGTGTAGTACATCGCCAAGGCGCCGCCGGGGGGCGCGATCATGGCTTCGATGGTCTTGACCGGCTCGGGGATGTCGAAGTGAACACCGTCGAAGGAGGCGATGGTGGAGTCCTGCAGATCCTGCATCCACTGGCGGAACGCGTCTTCGCCTTCGATGGCGCGTTCCGGATCCGTATTGAGAACATCGATCGCTTCAGCGACCGATGCCCCGGGTTGAATCCGATCAGCAGTCGCTTCCATCTCAGCCTGGATGCGCCAGAGCTCTTCCCAGCCCCAGGCGTAGGTCTCTTCCAGGTCGAGGTCGATGCCGTTGAAAGCACGGGAGCGGAGCTGATAGCGCTCGCGACCAACGGGGTCGCGGGGCTCGGCACGGGGCAGATATTGCTCCGCCAGGTAGCGCGCGTGATCGGCGTAGGCCTGGGAGGCCGTCGTCACCGCGTCCCGCAGATCGGAGGACAGCGTGGCATCATCCACGCTCGCGGCTTCGTAGGCCTGCAAGAGAGAATCGAAGAAGGGCGGCTGGCCTTCCTGCTGTCCGCTCCAGACCTCCGCTTGCTGGACGCAGCCACGGGTCTGCCGTTGCGCCGATGCGAGGCCCCGCGCGAGCCCGGAATCGAGCGTCTCGCGGACGCCGTGGAGGCCGTCCGGCACCCGGCGCAGGCGCTGCGCGATGTTGCGCCAATCGTCGCGATCGGCGCGGGGCATCAGGTCGAAGCTGGACCGGATCGCCTGCATCGGCGAGTGGAGAATGTTGAGGTCGCGGAGCGACTCTCCGGCGTCGTGCAACTCCGCCGACAGCTCCAAGCGCTCGAGCATCACGTCCCGGGCGATGCGGTCCTGTTCGTCGACGACGGTGGCGGCCCGGAGGTCGGCCAGGGCGCGGCTATCGAGGGCAGCCCGCCGATCGACGCCGTCGGGGGAGAAGTCCGTCATTTCGTGATCGTGCCCCGGAACGCCCATGCTGGTGGCAGCGAGGGGGTTCTGTTCGGCCACCTGTTCCACGTAGTCGTTGGCGATTTCGTAGATCCGGCTGCGCGGTTCGGGGTTCGGCAAGGGACGTCTCCAAGTCGATCTGACTCACAGCACCGCGTCGTTCAGGCCAGGCGCCAAGAATCGTAGGTCGTCGCCGCCCGTATGGATGCGTCGCAAGGTGCATCCGTGAGCTACCCTACGGCGCGACGATCCGACGGAATGACGATGGGAAAGGACCCGATCATGTTGCTAGAGGTACGCAGTTACACCGTAAACGAGGGCAAGCGCGAGGCCTTCGTGGACTGGTTCGACAACAAGGCATTGCCGGTGATGAAGAGCTGCGGCATTGACGTGCTGGGGCAATTCACCTCGACCGAAGACGAAAACACCTTCGTCTGGCTGCGCTCGTTCGCGGATGAGGCCGACAAGGACGCGAAATATGAGGCCTTCTACGGCAGCGACGCGTGGACCAATGGCTTGGCAGCTGAAGCCAAGGAGCTCGTCTCCAGCATTGAGGTGAAGGTGGTCTCTCCCACAGAGAAATCCGCGATCCACTAAGTCTGCGTCACTCGCGTCCACGGCACGCGCGCGATATCCGCGGCGTCGGCAGGCCGATAGGATTCTGTCCACTGGTGGCTGCCGCTCGGCTCGAAACTTCATCACCCCGTACGTCATCGTCGCCGTCAGCCTCCCACTCCCATCGCGCCCTTACAACCCGACGGGGAAGAATGGCAGACATCGTGACAAGGCAAGCCTGGGTTGAGCTGCCGTCGGACGAAGACGCCTACGGGGAGCGGACGAAGGGCGGGCAGTACGACTTCGGTTTTCCGCTGGGGATGAGCAAATTGCTCATGGCCCACCCGCGAATCGCCCAGACTTTCGGGCCGATCTTCCACGAGATCATGTTCTCGCCGGATGGGGCGCTGACCCGCCAAGAACGCGAAATGGTGGCGGGCGTGGCCGCGTCGGCGCAGGATTGCTACTACTGAACGACCTCTCACGTGGAGTTTCTGCGTGCAGAGGGCGGGCAAGACGAGCTGGTGGAGGCGATCAAGGAGAAGCGCTGGCGCGAGCTTCCCGATCTGAGTGGGCGGCAACGCGCGCTGTGTGAGGTGGCGGAGAAGATGAGCGCCGAGGCCACCCGGATGGTCGAAGCGGACTGGCAGCCGCTGCGCGACCTTGGCTTCAGCGACGAGGCGCTGCTGGAGGTGGGGCACATCGTGGGCATCTTCAATTATCTGGTACGGATGGCGGATGGCTTCGGGCTGCTCATCGATCCGGGGGTCGAGGCGGCGACCCAAGCCGGCAAGGTACTAGAGCGGCACAACCGGACCTAGCGCGCGTCCCGCGTGGCTCCGTTCTGCTCAAACTGACAGGATGGTCCAGCTATATTCGCTGGCGAGAGCAGACGGACGAGGGGCGCACCGTGGACCACTCGCTCAGCGAAGAGCAAGATCTCATCGTCACGACGATCCGCCGGTTCGTGCGCCAAGAGTTGTGGCTCTGGGAGAAACGGATCGACACGGACGCCGTGGCGCTGCCCGCGGACGTGCACACGGATCTGCTCGCCAAGACCCAGGCGACCGGGCTCTACCAGCTCCGCGCCCCGCAGCCCTTTCGGGAGAGCGCTTCCTCGTCGGCGACGCCGAACACCGGCGACGACTCCGTGCCGCTGGACCTCGTCACGGCGGCGCGCGCAGCGGAGGAGACGTCGCAACACCGGGCGGGCGTGATCGTGCCGGCGTACGGGCTGTTCGGCCCCGATCTGCCTGCCCGTCTCTACGCCGCAACCGCGGAACAACAACAGCACTTTCTCTGGCCGCTGCTGCGCGGAGAGGCGCAGGCGTTCTCCGGGCTCAGCGATCCCGCGGACTCGGCGGACCCGGTCGACGGGATCCGGATCCGGGCACGATGGACCGGCGCGGAATGGATGCTGGACGGCACGAAGCTTTTCGTGACCGGAGCAGACCAGGCGGACTTCGGCCTGGTCTTCGCCAAGACCGAGGACGCGGACGGCGCTCCCCAGGGCGTCTCTCTATTCGTGGTGGAGAGCAACCGCGATGGCTTTCAGCGCTGGCGTCCCTATCGCACGCTGAGCCCGGAGCGGGACGTGATGGAGCTAAACCTGTCGAACCTACGGATTCCTGCCGCAAACCTCCTCGGTGAGGTGGGAGCGGGAACCGGGTTTGGGGAGCCATTCATAGTCCGGCGGCGGGTGTTCGCGGCGGCGGAGCTCACCGGCGTCGCCTCCGCGGCGCAGGACATGGCGCGCGGCCAGGCACGGGGACGTCGGGAGTTCGGCGTACCCATCTCGGAGCAACAAGGCGTGCGCTGGGCGCTGGCCTACAACGAGATTGCCGTGCGGACGAGCCGGCTGCTGTACCTCTCTGCGGCGGCGGCTTGGGATCGATCGCCGACCCTCCGTGACGACAAGGAGACTGCTTCCGACTCTGACTCCGTCCGGGCCGCCGAAGCCGAAGTCAGCGCCGCGCGCCTCCATGCGGCGCTGGCCGCTCTGGAGGTCGTGGACCGGACGATTCAGCTCCATGGTGGTGCCGGCGTCAGCACCGACCTTCCCCTGGAACGTTGGTACCGCGACCTGCGGGTGCGCCGGATCGACGATGGCGGCGAGGCAGGACAACGTGAAGCGATCGCCGCCCACCTGCTCTCCACATTCAAGAAGTGACTCCAGCCGCCGTTGGCGAGTCCAGGCCCGGCCAACCGTTGGAACGAAGGAAGCCAGGAATGCCAGTCGAATCTACGAGCCGCTCCGTCCTCTTCGAGGTCACGGACCGCGTTGCCACGGTGACCATCAATCGGCCAGAGGCCATGAACGCGCTGGACCCGGAGACGTTGCAGGCGCTATCGGAGGTGTGGTCGGAGGTACGCGACAACCCAGACATCTGGGTGGCGATCGTGACGGGAACCGGTGACCGCTCGTTCTGCGCCGGCGCCGACCTCAAGAAGGCGATTCCGACCCGGCCCGGCGCAGAGGGCCAGGCGCACTGGCGAATGTTCCAACCAAACGGTCAACCAAATCTGGACGACGGTCTCCAGCTCTGGAAGCCCGTGATCGCCGCGGTCAACGGCTACTGCTTGGGCGCAGGCCTGACGCTGCTCTCCGCCTGCGACATTCGAGTCGCGGTGGAGTCCGCGACGTTCGGCCTGCCAGAAGTGAAGCGCGGTATCGTGCCGACGCTGGGCGCGACGCAGCGGCTCCCGCGCCAACTCCCCTACGCCGTGGCGATGGAGATCCTGCTGCTGGGCGAGCCGCTCTCGGCGGAGCAGGCGCTGCGCTTCGGGTTGATCAACCGGGTGGTGGAGGACGGCCAGGCGATGGAAGCCGCCCACGACTACGCGGCGCGGTTCCTGGACGGGCCGCCGCTGACGGCCCGAGCGATCAAAGAATCGGCGGTGCGGGGACAATCGATGTCGATCGAGGATGGGATGCGACTGGAGCAACTGCTCAGCCAGGCCGTGCGCCAGACAGACGACTTCAAGGAAGGCCCCAGGGCCTTCTTGGAGAAGCGGGAGCCTAAATACCGGGGAAACTAGGGGATTTAGGCCGCAGCGCGAAGCTGGCTCAGCACGCTGCCGGTATGCGAGACCGTGCAGGGCCAAATGACGAAGGTGAAAGTCCTGGCGCGGGCGGGATGCTGCGCACAGGTCTCGGACTCGATGCAATCCAGGAGACGTTCACCCTGTCCCAGGGCCCCGACACACAACCGGCGCGCACGACGCTCGGTCAGCGGGTTACCCCGCGTGCGGAGGGGGAGACGGGCGCCATCGCGAACGATCTCCACGCGATCGCTATTGAGACTGGTTGTGGTGCGGATGGGACGGGCTGTGTGTGAGCCGTTGACCATGTCGACGCCTTTCGTCGCGGTACGAGAGCCATCATGGCGTGGCGCGGAATTCCCTTCGTCGGGAGACGGCGTAGCAGGGCGTGGGCGAAGCCCGAAAGTCCGCCGCCGGGAAACCTGTTGGACCTACCACCAGATAGGCAGCGTCGGAGCTTAGGCAAACCCAGTTCCGATCGCAGCCGTGTGAACCTCAGGGGCAGACCACACGGGGAGCGTTATCTCCGCTAGAAACTAGGCTAAAACGCTTGTGCAACGGTGCAGAGTATCGTACAAGAATGGCAATAAGGCGGGTTGTACCGCCAGTTGGTCGGCGGCAATCAGTGGTCTGAATCCAGTGGAGAAGATATGGCAGCGACCAAAAAGTTCAAGATCGAGAAGACCGACGCGCCCCGCACCAAGGCCAACCTGTACACGACGCTTGCGGAGAACACCGATCTCAGCCGCAAGCAGATCGCAGAGGTCTTCGAGGCCTTGGGCGCCGTGATCGAAACGGACCTCAGCCGGCGCGGCCCCGGCGTCGTGAACATTGCTGGCCTGATGAAGCTCTCAGTGCAACGCAAGCCCGCCACGGCGGCACGCCCCGGCAAGAATCCGTTCACTGGCGAGGACACCATCTTCAAGGCGAAGCCCGCACGCAACGTGGTCAAGGTTCGTCCGTTGAAGACTCTCAAGGACATGGTCTAGGCCATTCCGAACGGAGCAGCCAAACTGTGCAGCGGAGAAGCCCCGGCAGATGCCGGGGCTTCTCCGATCCCACGATCGGCAAGAGCCGCGAACTGGGGCACCCCCGTCTAGAAGCCCTTGGCGCCCCGGAGCCGTAGACTGTGCGCACCATGTTCGACGACTACCCCAAGCCGCCCTATCCGAAGAGCGACGCCCAGGCGGCGTTGCTGGCGTCCCTGCGCCCGTTGCTGCCGGGAATCGCCGCCCGCGCGGCCAAGCACGACTTGGAGGGCTCTTTCCCGCACGAGAACTTCGACGCGCTGCGCGAGACAGGCTATTTCGCCGCGGTGGTGCCAGCCGAGTACGGCGGCGGCGGTCACGGCCTCACCGACATCGTCCTGGCCCAGAACCTCTTGGCGCACGTAGATGCGTCTACGGCATACGCGGCGGGCATGCACTTGATGTCCGTGGGGCAGGAAGCGCATGGGAAGACGTGGCCGCCCGCGTTGCGGGAGCGCATTTTCGCGGATGTCGTATCGACGGGGGCCCTGATCAACTCCATCGCCTCCGAGCCGGAGTTGGGCTCGCCCCAGGGTGGCGGCCGCCCAGAGACGACGATGACACCCGATGGTCCTGGCCGCTGGCGGATCACTGGGCACAAGACCTACGCCACGCTATCTCCCGTCCTGGACTACTTCCTCACCTACGTGGCCGTGGAGGATGGCAGCAACGAACGGGCCCGCGTTGCGGTCCATCGCGACCAGCCCGGCATCCGGGTGGAGGAGACGTGGGACACCATGTCCCTCCGCGCGACGGGGTCGCACGATGTCTTCTACGACAACGTGCCCGTCACCGACGCCGAGATCATGGTCCGCCATCCTGAAGGCACCGCTGGACTTTTCGCGAAGGAAGTGGCGACGCGGCGACCGGCCGGCGGCGTGGCCTGGTTCGCCCTGTTGGTTTCGGCGGCGTCGCTGGGCGTCGCCGAGGCGGCACGCGAGTACACGGTGGATTTCGCTCGCAACAGAAAGCCGGGCGGCTATGCCGAACCGATTGGGAAGCTTCCCACCGTGCGGGAGAAGATCGGGCGCATTGACACTGATCTGATGGCGGCTCGGGCGTTCCTCTTCGAGACCGCGGAAGAGTGGGATACTGGGCCGCAAGAGCTGTCCCCCACATACGGCACGAAGGTCGCGGCAACCAAGACCTTCGTCATCAACCACTCAATCAGCATCGTCGATCAATGCATGCGCGTGGTGGGGTCGCAGTCGCTGCAACGCAGTGACCCGTTGGAGCGGTACTACCGTGATGTACGGGGAGCGCTCACCAATCCGCCCATCGAAGCCCGCGCTTTGGAGATGATTGCAGCGGCGGCATTGGATACGGAATAGGCGCGGGGCTGCTTCCGAATGCAGTCCTCGCATGCGTACGGTACTTGTCCAACTGATTCCGCATGGATCGATATCCTGCCAATCTGCCACGGGCCAGACGTGGATGGGAGAGGAGGGCAGCATGGCATCCGATCAAATCCGGCTGACACAGCTCACACACTGCGGCGGTTGAGGATCCAAGTACGGGCCGGAGGCCCTGTCGCAGGTCCTGCGACGACTTGGCGCAAAATTCCCCGAGCATGAGCACCCCGATCTCCTGGTGGGCCTGGACAAGGCCGACGATGCAGCGGTCTACGTTCTGAACGATGAGCAGGCCATCGTGCAGACGTTGGACTTCTTCGCACCGCTGGTCGATGACCCCTACGAGTTCGGCGCTATCGCGGCGGCGAACGCCTTGAACGACATCTACGCGATGGGCGCCGATGTGCTGTTCGCGCTGAACATCGCAGCGTTCCCCGAGGATCTCCCAGTGGAGATCGTGGCGGCCATCCTCGAAGGCGGCGCCGACAAGGTGCGCGAGGCGGGCGGCGCCATCGCCGGGGGGCACACCATCATCGATGAGGAGCCGAAGTATGGGCTGTCGGTGACGGGGCTTGTCGCGCCGAACCGGGTGCGCCGCAACGCCGACGCCCGCCCAGGCGACGCACTCATCCTCACTAAGCCGCTGGGCACCGGCGTGATCATCAATGCGCTGCGTGATGAGCAAGTGCAGCCCGAGCACGAGCGCAACGTCGTCAAGCAGATGTCGACGCTGAACCGGATCGCGGCGGAGGTGAGCCGGGACTTCGAAGTCCACGCGATGACGGACATCACCGGGTTCGGTCTGGCCGGTCATATCTTCGAAGTGGCCGAAAACTCGGGGCTGCAGGTGACGATGTCGCTGTCGGCGCTGCCGTCGATCGCGGGATTGCCGCAGTACGTCGACCTTGGCTTCAAGACGGGCGGGCAGAATCGCAACCTCGGCTATTTCGGCGCCCATGTCCACAACGACAAGACGAACGCTGCGCTGGGCCTCAGCGACCTCGAGGAAGCACTCCTCTACGACCCCCAGACTTGCGGCGGATTGCTGATCACTGTGCCAGCCTCAGAAGCCGAAACGCTGATCGCGCGGCTGAGTCACGCGGGCGTGGAGGGCTGGAGGATAGGCTCCGTGGAAACCGGCCAGAACGTCCACCTCATCGACTAAGGGAGACGGGGTCCTGCCTCGGCGGTTGCGCTGCCCTGCGCCGGATCGAACGATGACCTAGCCTCCATCGATGACACAGTTCAACGTCGCGATCGTTGGGGGCGGCATCCTCGGTCTCGCCACGGCCATGGAGATGACCGCGCGCTACGAGGGGATCTCCGTTGTCCTGATCGAGAAAGAGAAGGCGGTCGCGCAGCATCAGACCGGGCACAACAGCGGCGTCATCCACTCCGGTCTGTACTACAAACCGGGATCCCGCAAAGCGGTGATGGCGGTGCGCGGCGCCGAACAGATGGTGACCTTCGCGCAAGAGCACGGGATCCCCTATGAGCGCTGTGGCAAGGTTGTCGTCGCGACGGCGGAGTCGCAGGTGGCGGCGCTTGACGACCTGGAGCGTCGCGGTACCGCGAATGGCGTGCCGGAGATTCGGGCGCTGGGAGCGGACGAGTTACGGGAGTTCGAGCCCCACGCCCAGGGAGTGAAGGCGCTCCACGTGCCCAGTACCGGCATCGTCGACTACACGGCGGTGGCGGAAAAGTATCGCGAGATCGTGGAATCGCGCGGCGCGTCCGTGCGGCTTGGCGTCATCGCCACAAACTTCCATCCCGGATCAAGCGGCATCCGCATCGACACGTCGGATGGTCCGATCGAGGCCGACCACCTCATCAACTGTGCCGGGCTGCACGCCGATCGGATCGCGCGGAAGGCCGGTGCCAAGACCTCGCTCCAGATCGTCCCCTTCCGCGGCGAGTACTACGAACTCGAACCCGACGCGCGCCACCTGGTTCGGAACTTGATCTACCCGGTGCCCGACCCCGAATTTCCCTTCTTGGGTGTGCACTTCACCCGTCGTGTCGACGGCACGGTGGAGGCCGGACCCAACGCCGTGCTGGCTCTGCGACGAGAGGGCTACCGCTGGCGCGAGATCAGCGGTCGCGACACGCTGGAGGCGCTGCGCTATCCCGGCTTCCTACGGCTGGCGCGGCGCTACTGGCGGACGGGGCTGGGCGAGGTCTACCGGTCGGTGAGCAAACGGGCATTCGTCCGCGCCCTGCAGGATCTCGTGCCTGATCTGGAAGGCAGTCAGATCGCACGCGCGGGGGCTGGTGTCCGGGCTCAGGCGTTGGAACGTGACGGATCGCTCGCGGATGACTTCCGGATCGTGGAGGACGAGCGGATGATCCACGTGCTGAACGCGCCGTCGCCGGGCGCGACGTCGTCGATCAGTATCGGCCAGGCAATTTCGGAGATGGCAGCCGGCTGGTTCGGCGAAGTACCCGCCAAGGACGACTATCGCATCTGATCCGACCCGGCGCATCTGATCCGACCCGACGAATCTGATCCGAGCCGGCGAATCTGATCCCGTCCGCAGCGGCGCTGCCGTGGCCGAGTAACGACTCCAGCGCTTGCCTGCCGCTAGGCTAGTTCACGGTGTATCTAACCTCGATGACACTCGATCACTTCCGCTCGTATGAGCACCTGTCGCTCTCCCTGGAGCCCGGCCTGACGCTGATCGCGGGCGCGAACGGCAGCGGCAAATCCAACCTCTTGGAAGCGATGTACATCTTGGCCGCGATGCGTTCGCCCCGCGCCTCAACGGAGGGGGAGCTGATCGGCTGGGAAGCTCCGGCGCCGCCGGTTGCGCGGCTCGAGGCGAAGGCCCGGCGCGGCGAAAGCGACGTCACGGTGGAGATCGCCCTGCTGGCGCGCACGAGCCCCCAAGGCGACATTGTGCCCAGCAAGTCCGGGGCGCCGTTGTCGAGCAAACGGATCCGGCTCAACGGAATCGCGAAGCGCGCCTCGGAAGTCGTGGGACAGATCGGCGCGGTGCTCTTTACGACGCTGGATATCGAAATCCTGACCGGCTCGCCCAGCAACAGACGGCGCTACCTGGACATGACGATCGCCCAGACCGACCGGACCTACGTGCGCGAATTCTCTCGCTATGAAAAGGCGGTCACCCAACGCAACGCACTCCTCAAGCGGATCGGTGAAGGCCGGGCCGATTCGGCTGAGTTAGTCCCCTGGGACGACAACGTGGCGACGGGGGGCGCCGTGATCATTGCGGCGCGGGCGGAGGCAGTGCGCGAGTTGGGCGCCCTTGCGGTGGAGCATCATCGCGCCGTGGCGGCGTCGGATCCGCAGTACGCGCAGACGCTGGAGCTCACGTACCTTCCGGCGCTGGGCGACGCGGGACTTCCGGCGGTGCCCGATCAGACCGCGGTCGAAGAGCGGATCCGGGCGGCGTTCTCTGCCATGCGCGGACGGGAGATCGGCGCCGGCACGACGCTCGTGGGGCCGCACCGCGATGAGATGACGATCACGTTGCGAGACAAATCAGTGTCGGCCTACGGGTCGCGGGCGCAGCAACGCAGCGTCGCGCTGGCCTTGCGCTTGGCGGAGGCGGACCTGTTGCGCCGTCGCACGGGAGAGTCCCCGGTGCTGCTCCTCGATGACGTGTTCTCAGAACTCGACCCGGAACGACGATCGGCGACTGCCTTGGCCCTGGGTGATGCGGAGCAGGTAATCGTGACGACGGCGGACGAAGGCGTGCTGCCCAGCGAACTATCGGAGCCCGTCGCGCGATACCGCGTCGAAGAAGGGGCGCTACGGAGTTACTAGGCCTTAGGAGCGAGGCTGGAACACCGGCCGTGCCGCTTTCGGAACGAACATACGGATCGCCGCTGGTTCCACTCGAATCTCAATCGCCGACGGGTCCACGGCATCCCCATCAATCTGCATTGGTGGCAAGAAAGTTGGGGGCAACAGGTCTGGGCCACTGAGCTGGATGCGCTTGGCGCGCCGGAACAGAATCCTGGGCGACTCCAGATGCCGGTTGCGAAAAACCCCAGGAATCACCCGCAGCGCCGACCAAATGCCCCGCCCCTTGAAGATCACGCAATCAAGTTCGCCATCGACGGCGGACGCCTGCGAGGTAATCCGCACGGCGCTGCCGTACCAGCGGGTGTTCCCGACAACGAGCATCGTGGCGTCGACGGCCTCCGCCGGAGCGTCGTCGAATATCACGCGGAGTTGGAAGCCGGGATAGCGGCTCCCCACCCGAAAGCCAGCCACGATGTAGGCAAACATGCCAAACCAGCGCTTTGCGCGTGCGCCCACAGTCCGGACCGCCTCGGCGTCTAGGCCATAGCTGGCCATAAGCAGAAAGCGGCGACCGTCGGCGCGCCCCACGTCGACGACCACTCTCTCTCCGCGCAGCTGATCGCGAAGCGCCGCCTCCGGTGACTTCGGAATCCCCGCCTCCTTGGCCCAGACGTTGGCGGTTCCGCCGGGAATCAGCCCCACCGTGATTTCGGTGCTGCGGATGCCGTTGAGCACTTCGTTGAGAGTGCCGTCGCCGCCAACGACGATGCAGATCTTCGCGCCGGATGCCTCGGCCGCAGCAGCGAGTTCAGTCGCGTGCCCGGGCGAGGTCGTGTACTCCAGGCGAGGTTCGAAGCCAAAGCTCGCGGCGGCGACGCGAATGGCGTCGAGCAACTTCTCTCGCGCTGGAAGCCCTCCGGCGACGGGGTTCACGATGAACCAGGCCTGCTGGCCCTGTAGATCTCCGAGGGAGGACGGATCGCCGGCGGGTGGCTCGTTGGGAGGCAGGACGCAGCCTTCTTCGGTGTTCTCGTCACGACGATCTCATTGCCGTCAGTGGTCGTCGAGCAGCATGGTACCGGGCCTCGGGGCATCCGGGCCTCTGGGCATCAGCCGACCGGCGCGGTCGGACGCGTCCGGGATAGATCCTGGGCCGGTAGGCCGCGACCATGGAAGACGTCGCGCCTGGGAGAGACAGGCGATCATCCATTCGGGAACTGCAGGAGAGCGCGCTATGCCGAAGAGCTTGGGTTGGAAACGTTTCGATCACTATTCGATCGCCGTCCCCGACGCCGAAAAGACGATTGCGTTTCATCAGAAGCTCTTTGGGCTGACGGAGAACCATCCCTTCACATCGGGCGACGAGGGCTTTACGGGCGCGGTGCTCGACATGCCGAAGAAACAGGGCCAGATCGAGATTCTTGAGCCCGACGGCGACGACTCGTTCTTGCACAAGTTCCTGGAGCGCAACGGTCCCGGCGTCCATCACATCACGATCGAAGTGGACGACATTGAGCAGGCGGCGGCCTTCCTGCGGGAAGAGATGGGGATTGAGCCCTACCGCGGAATCTGGTCGGATGGGGAGTGGAAACAGACGTTCATCCACCCGCGCGACTCCGGCGGCGTGCTCTATCAGCTCTTCGAGTGGGAAGAGGGCAAGCGGCCGGAGGGCCTGCCTGAGTAGAGGAAGCGAGCCAGCGCGCCGATCCTGACAGGCTGCTGGGAGCTACAGAACCCAGGCCCGGCTAAGTAACGGCGTCCTAAGCTGGAAACGGTAGCCAGAACCCCAAGGTTGGGCCAAACACCGAGTGAGCCCATCGTCGAACGAGCCGAACGTCGAATGAGCTGAACGTCGAATGAGCCAAGCGTGAGCACCAGCAGCGAGATCGAAGCCGTCCCGGAACCCACGATCATCGATGGCGACTTCGTGCCAACACGGACGGTGCCCTATTCCAACGCGCTCGACGAAATGATCGCCGAAGTCAGAGCCGGAAACGCCCCCAATCTCGGGCGCTTCTGTGGCTATTGCTGCACCCCGCTCCGCAAACGCGTAGAGGTCTGCCCAAGCTGTGAGACCTCCGTCGACGTCGTTCCGGCACGGGAGAAGATCTCGCCATCGCTGGGGCAGATCTACACCGAGAAACGCAAGAAGGAAGCCCGCTTGGTGCATGGCGCCGCTTGGGCGGGCCTCATCTTCGGCACGGCGGTCTCAGTGGGATTGATCGTCGTGCTGCCGGGGCTGACGAAGATCCTGGCCGTGGTCTTCATGATCCTGGGGTCGTATCTAATCGCGATCTACCTGGGGAACTACTGGATTCAGGATCGGGCGTATCGCAGCGGTCTACGATTCTTCGCCCAACGCTGGCAGCAATATCTGGCCGACCGGGAATCGGGCGAACTTGAAGAAGACTAAGCCAAGCGGCCGCTGGGTTGGGATGGGGCTTCTGCTGCTATTGACGGCGGTGCTGGTCGCTGCATGCAGCAGCAATCCGGCCGTCGACGTGAACCCCGCCAAGGATGACGTTCCCACGAGGGCCGAGCCCCCCGACGAGGCCACACCGATTGTCGATGCCGCGAACGATGCCGCGGACCCCACCGCCGATGACCAAGCCAACGAGGCCATTCCCGAAGCATTGGCCGACCCGCCAGCGGACGAGGACACTACCGTCGGCGATCAGCCAGGCAACGTCGTCGATCCAGGTGACCCTGACGATGAGCCAGCCGCCGTTGCGGACAGACCAGACGAGACCGAGGCAGCAGAGGTCGTCAGCCGGTCGGTGGAGGCGGCGGCTCCGGCCACGGGCAACGGTTGGCGGCGCATCTCGCCGATCGCCGACTTGGTGGACGTCGCGGCTTCGGGAGGCGGACAACACGTCGTCGTCGCGGAGCAAGGCCGGGGGCTGCTCACCAATGATGGCGGCGCCACCTGGGCGACACTGGATTGGCCCGGCGAACACCGCAGTGCGATCGCCATCGATCCCAGCGGACGGCACATCGTCGTGGCGGGCTTCGCTCCCGCCGCCAGTTTCGAGACGCCCGCTCTGTTCACAAAGGACGCCGGGTTCACCTGGGCCGAAGCGAACGCCGCATCACCGGCGGTGAGCTGGTTCGTTCTCGATTCATTCCTCTACGCCACGCTGGGACTTGGTGTCATCGCCAGCAACGATGGCGCCGAAACGGCGACAGTGTTGGGTCAGGCAGGGGAGGCGTGGCCCGCCAACTCCGCGCCGTTCTCCGTACACGTAAATCCACAGAGTTTGGATGAGTTCGCCGTCGTCTCCATCAGCGAGGGCGGAAGGGCCAGCATCCGGATCAGCTCAGATGGCGGCGACTCGTGGGGCGCTTTGGCCTCCGAATTCCCGTTGTTCGGCGTCACGGTGGTGGTCTTCTCCGGCATTGGGCCAATGATCATGTCGCAGGGGGTGGGCTTCCTGATCTCGTTCTACGGCGGTACGACCTGGTTCGTGCAGAATTCCGGGATCGAGCAGTTGGAGTCAGACGGGATCTTCACCCCGCTACGCGACTTCGTTTTCCTCCCCTTGATCGGCGCCCCTGTCATAGCGACGAGTGATGCAGTCTTCGCGTTCGATCCGGGTGGCTGGACGGAGTTCCCGGGGCCGCCGGGCGCAATCCGCGCCTTGGCCGTCCGGCAATCCAACCCCGAAGAGTTGCTGGCGGCGACGGACACTGGACTCTGGGCAATCCCAACCGACTTCTTGCAGGGGCGCTAGCCAGCGCTGTCTCAGACGGCGGCGGCGGCGGCGGCCGAGAGCGCCTCGATTGCTTCACTCGTGCCAAGGACCATCACCGCATCCCCAGCGTGCAGGTGCTCGTCGGCGCGACATCGAGCCGGCCATCGCGGTGGCGCACGCCCAAGACCTGCAGATGCTCGCGCCCCTCGAAGGCAGTGCCCACGTCAGACCCATCTAGGGCCGAGCCGAATTGCACGTCGATCTGGGCGAGCGCTTCGCCCGTCTCCGTGCCATGCAAGAGCGTCTCCGTGAAATCCGCGACGGCCGGATGGATGACGGAGACCGCGAGACGCCGTCCGGCGATGCCGGTAGGCGCGATTATCCGGTCGGCCCCCGCCTGGCGCAGCTTCGGTTCCGACTCCGGCTCATCCGAGCGCGCCACCACGTAGAGGCTGGGATTCATCGCCTTCACCGTGAGCGTGATGAAGGTGTTCTCCGCGTCGCTGGGGGTGGCGACCACGACGCCCCGCGCACGCCGCACGCCCGCCATCTCCAGGATCTCGTTGCTGCTGGCATCGCCCTCCAGCGCCAACCAATGGTCTTCGAGGGCGGCGATCGCTTCCGGCGAGATGTCGATCATGACGAAGGGTTCCGAGCGTTCCTGCATCGCCCGCGCGACCTCCGCGCCAACCCGGCCTGCACCGCAGACGATGTAGTGCTCCGTCAGGGAGTCGATCCGCTTTCCCATGCGCCAGGCCTCCACGTCGCGTTTGACTTCGCCTTCGAGGACGAGGGTAGCGACTGTCGTGAGCAGATAAATGACAGAGCCGACGCCCAGCACCGCGAGGAGGATGGTGAAGGCACGGCCTGCATCGTCCAGAGGGCGGACCTCCTGGAACCCGACGGTGGTCACGGTGAGGATCGTTTGGTAGAGCGCCTCGAACGGCGTGAAATCCGTGATCGCCCAGTAGCCCACCACGCCCAGCACGATGATCAGCAGCAAGAGGCCGACGGAGAGCCGCAGCCGCCGGATCGCGGGGCCTACCGGCAACCCCTTCGGGGTGCGGATCAGCGCCGAGACCGATTCAGCGAGTGCACCGACGAACCGGGGCAAGCGTGAGGGAACCGCCACGCGCCTACCTCGACGCGAGATTCTTCTTCTTGTGCGAGACGAAGTCGACCAGGATGTACTCCCCGAGTTGGTCCGGCGTCGTATAGAAGACTCGGCCCTGGTTGATCTTGGCGATCTGGCTGACGAATTCCTTGAGATAGAAATTGCTGTCGAGCATGAAGGTGTTGATCACGATCCCCTTTTGGGTGCAGTGCTTCACTTCCTTCAGCGTCTCGCGAATCGTGATCGGGCTGGGCGGGTAGGCGAAGTAGCTGCGCCCCTTCTCCAGGTGCGCCGTGGGTTCCCCATCCGAGATCATGATGATCTGCCGCGTCCCCACCTTGTGCTTGTCCAGGAGTTGCTGCGCGATCAGCAAGGCGTGGTGCATATTGGTGCCCAGGACCGTTTCGTCCCAGCGCACGTAGGGCAGCTCTTCCGTCTTGAGCTCCCGCGCATAAGCGCTGAAACCCACCAAGTACAGGCTGTCGCGCGGGTATTGCATCCGAATCAGGTTGTTGAGCGCCAGCGCCACCTTTTTCGCGGCCTGGAACGACCCGCGCAATGCCATGGACCAGGAGAGGTCCAGCATCAGCACCGTCGCGGTTTGGGTCAGCGTCTCCGACTTGTTGATCACGAAATCGTCGGGGCGCAGCTTGACCGGCGCCCCCGGTCCCTCGCGATAGAGGGCGTTCATCATGGTGGACTTCAGATCGAGGTGGAACGGGTCGCCGAATTCGTAGGCTTTGAGATCATCGGCGCGTTCGCCGTGACGCCCATACTCCACAACGCTGTGCTTGCCGAAGGACTGCTGCTTGAGGTTCTGATAGATCTCGGCGAGCGCCTTCTGACCGATCTTGCGCGTGCCGCGCGGAGTCATCTCCCAGGAGTTGCCCTTCTTGCGGATGTAGCCGGCCTCTTCCAAGATCTCCAGGAGATTCTTGAGCTGATCGAGCGTCTCACGCGCTTCGGGGCCCAGCATCTCTTCCAGCATCTCAGGGTCGATCTCTTCCAGATCGCCGCCGTACTGAGTGCGCTCCAGCTGGCGCTCCAATTGGTCCATGTCCTGCATCTGGTTCATGAGCTGCATCGCAGCCTGCATGTCCAAATCTTCATCGCCGCGGAAGGGATACTGGTTGCGCATGTCGCGGCTGGGCATCAAGGACTCAAGGTTGTAAGCCAGCTCGCCCATGGCGTCCTGCATACCCGGGTCGTCGACCAGGCCGGACATCAAGTCTTGTAGCTGTTGCCGCATCTCGCCAGGCATGGAATCCATCAGATTCTGCATGGCGGCGGCTTGTTTCTGCATCTGCTCTAAGAGCTCGTCCAACGACTGCGGGGGGTTGTCGCCAAAGAGGTCGCCATACTTGTCCATGAAGGAATCAAAGTCGGGATCTTGCCCGGCCATGCGCTGGCGCATCATCTCGTTCAGATCCTGCACCATGTCCTTCATCCGCTGCATGTCCTCCGAGGTGAGGTTCTGCAGCGACTGCGACATGTCCTGGAAGAAGGTGTTCATCATCTGCTGGCGCAGGTTGTCCAGGAGTTCCTGATACTTCTCCTGCGCCTCCGAGTTCATGAACTCGTAGTTCTGCAGCTCCTTCATCTGGCCGGCAGCATCGTCCGGCAGGTCATCGAGATATTGCTGCTTGCGGTTGACGATGTTCTTCAACATCTCGGCGAACTCGTCGGCCTGGTCACCGGCTTGATCGCCAGCTCCGGGCTGTCCATCCTGGCCCTCGCCCGGCTCTCCACCCTGTTGCCCGCCCGGCTGCTGGCCACTGGCCTGCTGAGCACCGGCCTGCTGCCCGGAAGAGCGCTGTCCAGACGAGCGCTGGCCGCCCGGTTGCTGCATCCCCGAGCCTTGCTGCCCCTGAGCGCCCTGCTCTTGGCCGCCTTCCTGATCGCCGCCTTGCGAGTCGCCCGCTTCGGCGCCCGGCTGGCCATCAGGGGAGCCATCACTAGGTGAGTCCGGCTGAGGCTCATCCAGGCGCTGGTCCAGGGTGTCGCGTTCGAGGTCGAGGATCTCTTCGAGTTGATTCTGAATGTCCTCGAAGACGGAGCCGAGGTCGAATTGGTCGAGCGCCTGGCGCCGCTGTTGGCGGAGCTGCTGCAACAAGTCGCGCACGCCGTCCATGCGATTACCGCCCGGCGTCCGCATGCCGCGCTGCATGAGATTGCGCAGCGCGTGCTGGAGGTCGCCAAAGTTCATCAGGTCGTCGGTGAGGCCTTCGAGAATCTCATCCGGATCGAGCGGGGGGATCTCCTGGGTGCCGTCCCATTCGGTGTAGCGATAGCGCATCACCATGGCGTTCCTCCTGCTCTATCCAACCGGGGAGAGCTGACCGTGGAGTCAGTTCCGAGCAGGCCAGCCGATGAACGGCTGGCCAAGCGCTCTAGCCCCGGTACTGAATGTGGCCACCCACGTTGTCCTTGTTGAGGCGCTTATTGAGGTGCAAGCCCTCCAGCAGGAACTCAATCGCTCCGGCAATGAGCGCATTGTCCTCGCCGACGTCGAACGGCTGAATCGCCTCTCGCAGCCCCTCCACCTGGTTGAGCAATTTGGCGTAGGAGTTCGACGGCATATCTTCGCCGATCTCCACCGAGATGCCCGCCTTGAACTGCTCCACCAACTCCTCAAGATCGACGATGTTAAAACGACGGTTGAAGACGGCCGCTTCGGCACCTGAGATCAACTTCTCGATGACCTGGCTGTCGCTGTCCTCATCCACGGTCTCCAGCTCCAACTTGCCTTGGATCGCCGGGACCAGGTGCGGGAGGTCCGTGACCCGCGGGACCGCGTGATTCTCACCGAGACGGATGCTCCGCCGCACGGCGTTGGCAGCGAGCGTCTCGTACGTCGCGATCGAAGTTCGGACGGAGACACCAGAACGCTGGCTCACGTCTGGGCTACGCCGCGCCAGCCGCGTGATCTCGGCGATGATCTCTTCCATGTAATCCGGGATCGTGACGCGGATGTCTTCCAGGTCGATCAGCGTCGCCTCTTGCTGCATGATCGCGATCTCAGTCTCGATCTCGGTCGGGTAGTGGGTGCGGATCTGCGAGCCGTAGCGGTCCTTCAGCGGCGTGATAATGCGGCCGCGATTGGTGTAGTCCTCGGGGTTCGCCGACGCCACCACGAAAACATCCAGAGGCAAGCGCACGCGGAAGCCGCGAATCTGGACGTCACGTTCTTCCATGATGTTGAGCAAGCCAACCTGGATACGCTCGGCCAGGTCAGGGAGCTCGTTGATGCAAAAGATGCCCCGGTTGGTGCGGGGGACGAGGCCGTAGTGAATCGTCATCTCGTCCGACAGGTAACGGCCTTCGGCGACCTTGATCGGGTCCACCTCACCGATCAAGTCGGCGATCGTGATATCGGGAGTGGCCAGCTTCTCGCCGTAGCGGTCGGCGCGGGGCATCCAGCGGACCGGGGCGTCGTCGCCTTTGTCGGCGATCAGCGCGCGGCCCGCGTGGGAGATTGGCTCGTACGGATCCTCGGGCAGTTCGGGACCGTCGAGCACGGGGATCTCTTCGTCGAGCAGTTCCACCAGGGAGCGGATGATGCGCGACTTGGCCTGTCCCCGCTCGCCGAGGAAGATGATGTCTTGCCCGGCCAAGATGGCGTTCTCAAGCGCGGGGATGACGGTGTTGTCGAAGCCCTTGATCCCGGGGAAGAGATCTTCACCGCTGGCAATCTTGGCTACGAGATTCGAGCGCAGTTCCTGTCGCACGGTCCGCGACTGGTAGCCGCTCGCCCGCAACTCCCCGACGGTCATGGCCTTACTCGTCACGAGGCTCTCCTTTGGGCAGCCGCCAAACGGCTGCACCGTGATCTGCGATCCTATTCGCGGTTCCCTGCGCACCCGTCGCGCGTGCGCCTCACAAACTTAAGGGGCCAGTATCCGCGCCACTTCGTCCCGCCAGAAGCGGGGCAAGGCGCGAGTGGCCCCATCCGCGACGAGTATAGCCGGTTGCGCGGGCTCCCCTAGATGGCCAATGACAGCCGCACTGTGGCCGGAGTTATTGAGCTCCCGCACGGCTTCTGCCGCCGTTTCCGCCTCCACGGCGGCCAGCAATGTGCCTGAAGCAAGCAGTCCCAGCGCGTCGACCTCAAGCGCGGCGCAAACACGCTGGCTGAGCGGATGGACCACCATCGCTTCTGATTCCAGCGTGATGCCCAATCCTGCGCCCTCCGCCAGCTCCCAACAGGCGGTCGCGATGCCGCCCTCGGTGGGATCATGCAGGGCATGCAGGCCGGGCAGCGGCCAGATGGCGCGGGCCATCGGCAACACGCTGATTCCCGGATCGACGAGCAGCGCTTGCGCCTGCTCCAGCTCCCGCGACGAAAGTCCCGCTGCGCGCAGCCGGTCCGGGATTTCAATAGCCAGCAGCGCCGTGCCCTCGATGGCGATGGCGCCGATCTGGATCAGCGCATCGCCGGACCGCGCGCCTTGGGCAAGATGCAACCGCTGTGGCGGCACCTCGCCGATCATCGTGCCGGCAACGACGGGGCGAGTCACGGCGTCGCTGACCTCCGTGTGGCCGCCCGCCAGCGTCGCGCCCACCTCCGTGCACGCGGCACGGAGGTGGTGGAAGATCGCTTCCAACTCAGTTTCGTCAGTCGTGGGGGGAACGAGGATGGTGGCGAGGAACCAGCGCGGCTCTGCGCCGAGACAGGCGACGTCATTGGCGTTGACGTGGACGACATACCAACCCGGCCGCGCCGTCGGGAAGGTCACGGGGTCCGACGCCAAGACGGCGTAGCCGTCAGCGAACTGCACGACGGCGGCATCACGGCCAAGGCGCGGACCCAAGACCAGGTCAGGTACCTCGACGTCGGTGCCCGTCAAGAGTCGGGAGAGCAATTCGGGCGGGACCTTACCCGTCTCCATGCCAGGGCCTTCCTGCCAGCCGTCGCCTAAGCCAATCCGGATAGATGCTGCGCGTCAGACCGCGCATGAGCCAACGGCACTCGGCTCCTATGCTATGCGCCGATGACACAATTCGCCGTTCCTCTTGATCACGCGCCAAGCCCGGTCAGCGCAGAAGTCGCCTGGCTCGCGGCGGCGGCGGCCGCCGGCCTGCCCATTGTGGCGGGCTTCGTGGTCACCTCGTCGCACGCAGGTGAGATCCGCGCCCGGCCGCCGGACGATGTCGAACTCCAGGCAGGGCTCGAGCAGGCCTGGAACCAAATCGGGCGACCGGCGGAGATCTCGCTATCGCTGTCGCCAGGCCAAAGTGACGCCACTGCGAGTCCCGCCAGCGAAGAGCGGCATCGCGTCGCGGACGAGGCCGCGCTCGCCCGCCTTGTCGTCCAGGAACTGGCCGGAATTGAGGACGATCAGACAACGCTGCTGGTCCAAGCGGCGGCCTATCCCAGCGCTTGGGGAACGATCTACAGCGATGATCCGCGCGAAGACCGGGTCGACTGGATTCACGTGGATGCCTGGGCCTCGCCCGCTAGATCAACATCCCGACCCACCCGATATCGACGTCCGCGTGCCGGGGGCGCGACGTGGTCAACAACCGACGCCGGAAGCGGGGCGCTGTCTTCGAGCCAGTTGGCGGCCCTGCTCCTCTGTCTGGCAGAGGCAGAGGCGATCGCTCTGGAGCCCCTGGCGTTGGATTGGGTCTTCGACGATGAGCAGCCGCGGATTCGCAGCCTGCGCCCACTCGCTTCGCCGTTGCCCTGGGCCATCAACCGCGACCAACCACAGGACCACGACAACTGGTCGCGGACGAACGCGGGGGAGATCTTCCCCTTGCCGATGACGCCCATGACTTGGTCGTTGATGGGGGAGCCGCTCAACGGCGCCTTCATCTCCATGTATCACAACCCTGCCTGGACGGCCGGGCGCCGCTTCGTGGGTCTGGCGGACGGACACGTCTATTTCAACATGGGCTTCGTCAGCCGCCTCACGGTGGAGACCTTGGGGTTCCCGGCCCGCGAGATGGACGCCGCGATCGGCGGCCCGGGCGCCAGCGAGGGACTCATCATCTCCCGCCGAAGCCTGCACATTCCGTCGCTACTCTCCAACATTCCCTGGATCTGGCGCCGCACGCGCAGCCAACGAAATCTTCCCCAACAGTGGCTTGAAATGCGGGCCGAGACGGAGCACTTGCGCGACCACGTCGCTGGACTCGACCTCTCCCAGATGGACAGCCGCGCCATCCTCAGCGAATTGAACACGACCGGGACCTGGGTGCAGGGGCTTGCCAACTTCCTCATGGACGCCCAGAGTGCCGCCTTCGGGACGTTCGGTTTGGTCTCGTTCCTGCTCAACCGTTGGCTGGGCAGCGACGACGATGCGCCCGCGCTGATCCAGGGGCTACCGGGCATCCGCACCGCTGAAGGCAACGTGGAACTCTGGAAGCTCGCCCGGCGCGCCGCGGAGGACGGGGCGGCACGGAGTCTGGTCGAGAGCACGCCGCCAGAGAATCTGCTGGATGCGCTTCGCGGAGACGAGACCAGCCCCTGGCTGGCGGACGGCATCGATGCCTTCCTCGCGGAGTACGGCCATCGATCCGCGGGCGAGCTGGAGCTGATGGAACCACGCTGGTCGGACGATCCGGCGCTGATCCTGCGTCCGTTCCGCGAATACGTTCTGCACCCCACCCAAGCGAGTGCGGAGGAGTTGTTCGAGCGCCAGGTCAGGAGTCGTCAGACGACGGAGGCGGAAATCCGCGCCCGGCTGGGCACGGGCCTGCAGCGGTTCCTGCCCTGGCGGTGGCTGATCCTGAAGGACTATCTGAAGTGGGCCCAGGCCTACGCGCCGCTACGCGAAAATCCGAAGTTTTCACTCCTGGCCCTGGTGCAACAGCAGCGCCGGCTGCTGTTTGAGCTGGCCGATCGACTCGTCGAGCAGGGAGGCTTCGAGGAACGGGACGATGTCTTCTTCGTCTTCCGTGAGGAGCTGGAGCAACTCGTGGCGGAGCAGGGAGAAGGCGAGCCTTCGAACAACTACGCCCTAGGCCGCTACGCCATGGGTCGGACTCGAAGCCGGGTGCGGCGCCGCCGGGCCCAGTACGCACTCTGGTCACAACGCAACGCGCCCGCCGTGCTTGGTCCCCGGCTGCGAATGCCCGAGCAGTCCCCGGAGCTGAGGCCTCCAGCCGCCCGCGTGAACGAGACGCTGACGGGGCTGGGCGCCTCACCCGGCATCGCGGAAGGCGAAGCACTGGTCGCGACGACGGCTGCGGAGGGCAACCGCATCGTCTCCGGCCAGGTCCTGATCGCCCGCTTCACGGATCCCGGCTGGACGCCGGTCTTCCCCATCGCGGCGGCGGTCGTGACCGATATCGGCGGACGGCTCTCGCATGGCGCCATCGTGGCGCGCGAGTACGGCATTCCCGCCGTGGTGAACGTGCGGCGCGCCACGGAAACGATCGTCAGCGGACAACGCGTCCGCGTCGATGGGACGAAGGGGACCGTCGAGATTCTCTCGGCGCCGCCGACGCCTTCCGCCTAGAGAGCGAGCAACCGGCGAGATTGCTCGCCCATCGCTGGCCGCCCAACACCCGCCGCCGAACCGCTCGTTCGTTTACAGCCTTCGTACATTCCCCTCACCCCCACTTCACTTACTCCCTCGACCATTCGATGGGCAGCCCAGTTGAGAGCTGGGCGGCTCAGCGAGGGACCAGGCGGCTCCGCTCCGCGTAGATGAGGTGCAGGCATGACAGCATTCGCGACGTACAATGAGATGGAGCGCAGGCTGGCCGGGGACCTCCCGGATCAGCCAAACACCATCGCCGCCGCACCGGTGCTAGAGCCGGGTAGGCCGGGAGGCTTCGTGAAGACGATTCTGGTTGTCGACGACGAAGAACACATCCGGGAGCTGGCCACCCTCTACCTGGAGAAAGAGGGCTACGGCGTTCTGACCGCCGCCGACGGCGAAGAGGCATTGCGCGTGGCCAAGTCCAAGAGCCCGGACCTTGTCGTCTTGGACGTGATGATGCCGAACATGGACGGCCTCGACACCTGCCGTGAACTGCGCAAGGAATCGGACGTGCCGATCATCATGCTCACGGCCCGGTCCGAGGAAGTGGACCGGATCGTTGGGCTGGAGCTGGGCGCCGACGACTACATGGGGAAGCCATTCAACCCCCGAGAACTGGCCGCGCGCGTCAAGGCAATTCTGCGCCGCAGCGAAGGCGGCAGCCGGGGCAACCGCGGCGCCGTCTCCGTGGGACCGCTGACGATCGACTGGCAGCGCCGTGAGGTGACGCTGGCCGGGGAGTCGATCACGCTGCGCAACAAGGAATTCGACTTGCTGCGGGCGCTGGCGGAGCATGAGGGCATCGTCCTCAGCCGTGAGCAACTGCTGGAACAGGTCTGGGGTTACGACTACTTCGGCGAAACCCGGACCGTCGACGTCCATGTGAACCAGGTCCGCCGCAAGCTCGGCGACGCCGCGGTGCAGATCCAGACCGTGCGCGGCGTCGGCTACAAGCTCGTCGATACCTCGTCTTGAGCGTGGCTTGAGCGCGGGCGCAACCATGCGCGGCATCTTTGGCAGCCTCAGCTTCCGCATCTACGGCGGCCTCATGCTGGCGATCGTCCTGACGATTGCCGTCGCCGGGATCGTGTTCTTCTCTCTGCTTGGCGGCTACCGCGAGGCCCTGGTCACCAACACCCTCCAGCAGCAGGCGAACCAGGTCCTCTTCGGCGTCGAGCAGTTCTCACAGCGCAACGTCACGACCCGCGACGTCGCCATCTACTTGGAACGGCAAAGCGAGGAAACGGGGACTCTCGTCTTCATTCTTGATCAGGATGGCACTGTCGTCCGCGACCTCTCGCCCGGCGCGGAGTTCGCCGATCTGCAACTACCGATTGACATTGAGGATGTGCGCGGCCGGCCCGGCGGCTGGGTCGAAGGAGAGGTCGAAGCCGGGGGGCTATCGCTGCCGTTCTTGGCCCGCGTGATCCCCGTCGACCGCTTTGGCCGCGGCCAATTCATCGCCGTCGCGTTGCCGGACAACAGCGCGGCGGAGATCGTCAGTGACCTCCTGCCACGGTTGCTCGTCAGCGGACTGGCCGGCTTAGCGGCGGCCTTGCTCGTGGGGCTCGCCATCACGCGGTCGCTCTACAACCCGTTGCGCCTGCTCACGAACGGCGCGCGGGCGGTCGGTCGGGGCCAATACGACACCCGTGTCCCGGTGACCGGCCCCCATGAAACCCGCGAACTGGCGTCCGCCTTCAACCGGATGACGGCCCAGGTGCAGACGAATGAAGAGACGCTGCAAGACTTCATGGCCGATGTCTCCCACGAACTCCGCACACCGTTGACCTCGATCCGTGGCTTCACCCAGGCGATCACCGACGGCACCGTGAAGGACGAAGCGCAGCGCGCGCGATCCATGCAAGTCATCGACGCGGAGGCGCGGCGCATGCTGCGACTCGTCGAGGAGCTCCTCGAGTTATCGCGGATGCAGGCCGGAGAGTTCCGCCTCGAACCCGAGCCCGTCGACCCCGGCGAGTTGCTGTCGCACGTCGGCGAGGTGTTCTCGCAACGCGCTGAAGAGAAGGGCCTGGCGCTCGCCATCGACGCCCCGGAAGCACTGCCGCCACTCTCGCTGGACTTCGACCGCATGGTGCAAGTCCTCGGCAACCTGGTGGACAACGCCATCCAGCACACCACGGAGGGAGGCGTCGCGCTCTCCGCGGCCAGTCAGCCGGCGACGGCGGGGGAAACCGGCGCCAGTGTCACGATCACGGTCTCCGACACGGGAGAGGGAATCGCGGAAACCGACTTGGCCCATCTCTTTGAGCGTTTCTACCGGGGGAGCAGTACCGCGCGCCGACGGGGCACGGGCCTGGGTTTGGCCATCGCGCGAGAAATTGTCACGGCCCACGGCGGCGAAATCCGCGCTGCGAGCGAAGTGGGCGTGGGGACGGAATTCGTCATCATCCTGCCCACGATCCCGGCCCCGAGCGCCTAAAGGCAGAGAGAACTTAAACACAACGAGCGCTCCTCAGAGCGCCCGCGACTCGGCAATCCAGAGACTGGCGGCTAGCCGCCCTTCATCGCCTGGCGCCGCTTGCGGCGGGCGCTGCGTCGTTCGGCTTGCCGCTGCTTCTCCCGGTTGGAGATGAAGGCGCGGCGACGCCGGGATTCCTGCAAGATTCCGTCACGCTGGACCATCTTGTTGAACCGGCGAAGCAGCCCTTCGCCGTCTTCGTTGTCCTTGCGTTGCACGAGCAGCAAAACCGACCTCCGAGTCGTGCTCTCACCCGAGAGCTTCGTCCCCATCTCTCGCCTGAGAGCCGGGCCTACGGTCAATTAACCTAGCACTGGGGGAAGAGCAGCGACAATCACCGGGCTGACTCGGCAACCGAGATTCGCATCCTGCTCGCCACCGCTACCCAGCTGCCAGGGGCCGTTAACGCAAACGAACCGCCGGGCTTTGCGAGGATTCGGCCGAACCCTGCTCGCCCAACGGCCCATGCTTCGGAAGGCTCCGGTATCCCTGCGTTTCGTCGAGGACGGACACCGCGTCCGCATCGAAACGAAGGGCAACCCGGACAAGACGCCGGATAGACGGCGCGGCAGACGGACTTCCGCAGTCCATCACCCCCACGTTCAGGTCGCTCCCAGCCGGATTCGATCCTTGCGGATCCCGAGTGCTGGGACGGTTTGGACGTGGCGGGCATCGCGAGTTACTACCCCGGCTTAAGCCGGCAACTGGACGATGTCCGCTTTGATCCGCTTTGGGGCGTGTGTCGCGCCCCGCACCTGAACCGTTCGCTTCCTCGGAACTCCGTTGACCGGGTTTCCCCTGCCATCGAAGTCACAAGAAACGTATCAGGGCTGGCAACTCGCGACGGAGGCGCTGAGACGTGCATCGGCGAGATAAGCAGCAAGAACGTGGGATCCCCCGACACCACGTCCGTGAGGCCACTGGACACGCGAGCCAGCGCGACTGGACGCGGATCGTCATGTTCTGTCGCGCTGGCCGGGGTCGAAAGGCGTGGAGAAGCGAACCTCGCTCGGTGAACAACGTGGGGAGAACCGGTGGGTTACTTGCCCGACGATCCAGACGACCGTCGTTCACCCCCTTGCACGTCGTAGCCGAGGGAGCGGAGGAAGGCGGGACGAGTCTTGGGGCCTCGTCGGCGGCGGTTCCAGCTCTGGATCTTGTCCAGGAACGCCTCACTCTGACGCTCGTTCCAGCGCACCACATCCCGCAGCTCGCGCTTCGTCACGTGCCCGTCCCAATCGTGTGGGCAGGGGACGATATCGCTGATCGCGATGTGCTCGACGGCCAACGTGTCGCCCAGCTCCACTTCGAAGGGATGCTCGCGGCACGTGACGGGACGGTTTTCGTAGATCGTGCAGCGCTCGTCGTCGTCCAAGAAGACGCAAGCGCCGCCGGGGCGGTGCTGCAACGCCATCACCGACCGCGATGCCCGGCCCGCATGCGCGAAACGAATCCACCAGGCGCTGCGCTTCTCAATCTTCGCTTCGTCCTCGTTCACGAAACGGATGAAATCCTCCAGCCGCCCGCCTTCAAAGTCCAAGATCCGATCGATGTCGAGGTCCGTGACCATCACGACCGTGCGACGGCAGCAGTTGCCGCAACCCGTGCAGCGGAACTTCAGGTACTTCTCCCAATCGGGAGCGGCTTTGGCCATCGCCTCACCAATCTGCATCGGCGGCGCAGCGTATCACGGCGCCAGCACGGCTCGGGCACGTACGAGTCTAGGACGACTCAGCAGCCGAGCTGCCGGGCAAGATCGTCCAGACCCGGCGCCACGAAGTCGAAGGCAGGGTCCGGCGTCAGATCGACTTCACGGTTGGGCCCCGCCTCGTCCGGGCGGGGAATGAACGCGGCGCGGAAGCCCACACTCTGCGCGGCCTGGAGGTCGCGCTGGTGCGCCGCCACCATCATCACTTGGTTGGGTTGCAGACCGAGAAGCTCCGCCGCGCGGAGGTAGCACTGGGGCTCTGGCTTGAAGGCCCCGGTCACTTCCGCTGAGAGGACACAGTCCCAGCCAAGTCCGCTCCGCTTCGCCATGTTGACGAGCAACCCCACGTTGCCGTTCGACAGCGTGGACACCGTGAACCGGGTGCGCAACCGCTCCAGCCCGGCGACGGAATCGGGCCAGGGGTCGAGACGATGCCAGGCTTTGTTGAGATCGTCGACCTCGGCCTCCGTCAACTCGATGCCACGATCGGCCAGCAGTGCGTCCAGTTTGGCGCGGTGCAGGGCGTCCGCCGTCTGGAACGGCAACTCACCGCGTCGGACCCGTCCGATCCCGCCCATGTAGCCGTCGTAGCGCCAATCATCGACGAAGGCGCCCCAATCGCCGCTCTGCTCAGCGGGGATGCCCTTGCGGGCGGCGAGTTCCTGGCACTCGCGGATGACGGACGTCCGCCAATCGACCACCGTGCCAAAGACGTCGAAGGTGAGGGCGCGGACGTCCGTTGCAGGGGTGGCGTCTGATGCAGGCGTGGCTGCGAGGGGCATGGGATCGCATCTCCGGTCTGAACTGGTTCTGGGATTCTACTGGCCGCGCGCCATCAGCGCGGCTCGCGCGATATCCTCCGTCGACTGCGAGCGAAAGAGGTCGACATGGATCCAACGAGCGGACAGCTCCAACCGGGCACGGAAGCAGGGCAGCGCTTCCTCTCCATCGTCGAGGGACACAGCGAGAGCTTCCGCGCGCGGGCGCGGGAGCATGACGTCGCGGCATCGTTCGTGGCGGCGAACCTGGACGACCTCAAGCGGAGCGGGGGCATCGCCGCCTTCGTGCCCGAGGAACTGGGCGGCCTCGGGCTGGCGTCGATCTATGACTGGATCGCGGTCATGAACCGGCTGGGCCGCGCTGACCCCTCAACGGCGATCGCGCTGAACATGCATCTCACGGTGACACGCAACTTGGCGGCCGCGTGGCGCGCAGCGGGAGAACGCGGCGACAAGACGGGTCTGGGCCGAAACGAAGCCATGTTGCGCGCCATCGTGTCCGGGGAGCTTGTCATCTGCACCACGGCGACGGAGGCCGGTACCGACGTCCTCCGCCCCCACGCCACTGCCACCCGAGCCGGCGCCACCCGCGATGGGGATCTCGACCCGGGCTGGCGAATCAACGGTCACAAACTCTTCGTGACGATGTCGCCCATCGCCAACCTCTGCATCGTGGGAGTACGCGTTGACGGCGAAGATGTCGACGACGCCGATCCTGACGCCGGTGCAAAGATCGGCTTCGCCTTCGTACCCACGGACGCGCCCGGCTTCGAACCGCAGAACGATTGGGACGCGCTCGGTATGCGGGGCTCAGGCAGTCAATCCGTCGTCTTCAATGACTGCCGCGTGCCACACGGCGCGCTCCAGATCGCTGGAGATTGGGGGCAATGGAATCCCGCCAAACTCATGGGCCGCACCGTCAGCAACATCACGCTCGTCGCTGTTTTTCTGGGAATCGCGGAACGGGCGCAGGTGCTCGCGGTGGAAGGCGCTCTGGCGCAGACGAAGTCGAAGTTGGGCGGCGCGCTTGCGGCCTCCGCTGGGGTGCAGCACCTACTGGGCGAGATGGAGATCGAACTCGCCGCCTCGCGGGCGATTCTTGGCGACGCGGCCCGACGCCTGGACGCCTTCCTCGCCGATCCGGACAACTCCAGGACCAGCCTCGCAACAATGCATGGCCTGATGCGCGACTATCAATGTGCAAAATGGATCGTCAATCAAGGCGCGATGCGCAACGTCTCACGTGCCATGGACATCTGTGGCGGGGGGGCCTTCATGGGCGGGCATGAATTGTCGCGGCTGTACCGTGATGTCCGGGCGGGCCCTTTCATGCAGCCGTTCTCACCGACGGAGACGCACGAATACATCGGTCAAGTGGGATTGGGCCTTCTGCCCGAGGGCTAATCAAGCTTCCCTACGGCTAATTAAGACGGAGAGCAAAGGAGCGCGACATGGAGCCACTGGAACCGATGGCGGCAACGATCGCCGAACTGCTCCGCGAGCGGGGAGAGACCGTCGCCGTCGTGGAGACGACGGCGGGTGGTTTGGTCTCGGCGGCATTACTCGCCGTGGGCGGCGCCTCGGCCTACTACCGAGGTGGGGCCGTGACCTACACCGGCATCGCACGCGATGTTCTCCTCGATGTCGATATGCGCCAACACGAAGGCGTCCGCTCCAGCAGCGAACCGTATGCGCAGATCCTCGCAGCCTCGATACGCGAGCGGTTGGGAGCGACCTGGGGGATCGGCGAGACGGGCGCGGCGGGGCCGACGGGGAATCCCTACGGCGACGCCGCCGGCCACACCTGCATCGCGATCAGCGGGCCTGACGAGCGCGTCGAAACGCTGGAGACCGCCCTCGACGACCGGGAAGAGAACATGTGGCGCTTCGCCAAGCGCACCCTGGAAGTTTTCGAAGCTGCCCTGCGCGCGGCGCCCTGATCGTCAATCAAGCCGTCGCAGTGCCGGGGAAACGTAGAGACCGATCAGGGCCAGCACGCACAGCGCGACGGCGAGCCCGCCGATCACGACCTGCACCCCCACCACAGACGCCAAGACGCCCACAAAGAACGTCCCCAGCGACGCGAGACTGCGTTGCATCATGAACACGCTCATCGCACGGCCCCGGTATTCGTCCGCGACGTAGTTCTGCACCAAGACGTTGCCCAGCGACATCCGCCCCGCCTCCCCCACCCCCACGACGATGATGATCCCGGCCGTTAGCCAATAGATCTCGGAGGCGGAATAGGCGATCAGCGCCACGCCCTCCAGCGCCACGGCGCTGAGATAGAGCAGGCCTCGGCGTCGCGGCGGCATCGCGGCGATGAAAATCGCACCCAGCAGCGACCCGACGCCGACCAGACTGAGCAGGATCCCCAACTTGCCCGGCCCCTCATCCAGCACACTGGCGACCCAGCCCGGCATGAGGAAGATGTAGGGCATGGCCAGCAAAGCGAAGATCACCGTGGAAACCAAGAGCGGCCGCATCGTAGGATCGCCCCAGAGATAGCGCAGGCCATCGCGGATCTCCGCCAGGCCACCACCAGTCGCGCGGCGCGATGGAGTATCGGACGACGCCAACGCGTCGGTGTGCACGCGGAGCAGCGCGACCGTCGCCAAGGTGTAGAACCCGGCTATGAGGAAGTAGATCCAGGAAGCGTCGAACGCCGCCAGCAGCGCGCCGCCCGCGGCGGGAGCCAGCAGCCGGATCGAATCGCGGCCCGCCGCGTTGAGAGCAACCGCATTCATCAAGCGTCGCCGTCCCACGACCTCGGGCATCATCGCTTGCCGCGCCGGCATCATGATCGCGTTGACGCCACCCTGCAGGAACGACGCCACAATCAAATGCTCGAAGGCGATGACGTCGGTCAGGACCAGGAGCCCTACGACGATCGCATTGATCGCATTGAGCGACTGACCCACCTGCAACACGATCTTCTTGTTGCGCACCCGATCGGCTAAGACCCCGCCGTAAAGCGAGAGCGCGATGCCAGGAATGGCATTGAAGAGGAAGACCGTACCCAGAGCGGCGTACGAGCCCGTCAGCTCGTAGGTCAGATAACCGCGGACCAACATCTGCATGTTGAGCGACGCCATCTGACCCAACATCGAGAGGTAGAACCAGCGGAAGTTGTTGTCGCTGGCAGACTCCAGGATCCGACCACGCCAGTTCGACGGAGGGAGTTCGCCGGTCCCCGGATCACGAGGCGCCGCAGGCGCACGACCGTTGGCTGGATCTGGCGCTGGAGGCGCGAAAACCTCACGTGCCCCGGTTGGTTCGGGCGGCGCCTCCGGCTCCGTGTCGGTAGTGCTCGCGGGGGGCTCTTCTGCCATCGATCAATTATGGCCGACCAGGCCCCCGGCTCGCCAGACAACTAGACTCCCGCTACCCACTCCCAGATAGAGGAGCCGCCCATGCCCGAGATCCCCATCGACCGGCTCGCGCCGTTCGGCCGCCAAGCCTACGAACACGTCGGCCTCAGTCCCGACGACGCCCACCTCGTGGTCGAGATCCAACTCACCGCCGATCTGCGCGGCGTCGACACCCACGGCTTTCAGCGCTTGCCCTGGTACGTCGAGCATCTCCGGGAGGGACGCTACAACGCGCAGCCGAGCTTGACCGCGCTGCAAGAGACCGGGGTCAGCCTCGTGCTCGACGGCGACCGCGGCGTCGGCCAGTTGATCTGCGCCCGGCTGATGGAGCGCACCATCGCCAAGGCCCAAGAGACCGGCTTGGCGTTGGGTACCCTGCGCAATTCCAACGACTGGGGCTGTGGCGCCTACTACCCGATGCAAGCCGCGGAGGCGGGCTTCGTCAGCTTCTGCACCACGACCAGCATCCCCACGATCGCGCCCTTCGGGGGCACTACCCGGGTCAGCGGCAACAATCCGATGGCGTTCGCGCTACCCCGCCGTGACGCACCGCCGCTAGTGTTGGACATGGCGCTGACGCCGGTCGCGCTGGGCAAGGTGATGCGGGCGCGGGCCGAGGGTCAGCAGATCCCCGCGTCGTGGGGCTTCCTCGATCTGGAAGGCGAGCCGACTGTCGACGCAGCCACCGCGATGGCTGGGATCATCCCCGCCATCGGCGGCTACAAGGGCACCGGGCTCTCGATCATGATGAATGCCCTGGCGGGCATCCTGCCGGGCGGTCACCACTCCAGCGAGGTCAACGTGGGCAAGCGCGGACAGTTCTTCCTCGTCGTTTCGCCAGAGCTATTCGGCGAGCGCGAGCAGTTCTACGACTCCGTCGAAGAGATGGCCGCCGAGGTCAAGGCCTCGACACCGCTCCCCGGTGTCGACGAGGTCATGCTGCCCGGGGAGATCGAACAGCGCCGCTACGACGAGCGGTCAGCCGCTGGAGTGATCCCCTATCCCGGTTCCGTCGTCGAGGCGTTGAACGTTCTGGCCGCAGAAATCGGCGCGCCGAGCTTCGACTAGCGGAGCGGGCTGGGGGGCTTGTCGCGCGCACTCGCGGGACCGAGACTTGCAGCCCAGACTGCGGGACCAGACTGCGGCGCGAAGAGCAGGTCGCTAGCTCCTCGCACAGCGCTCGAAAGGGAAACGACATGGTGCTCAACGACGACTGGCTCAACCTCACACCGGAAGAGGCGCTGGAGCCGGAACTGCCCATCCTCGATCCGCATCATCATCTCTGGGAGCGGCCCGGCAACCGCTACCTCCTGGACGACCTAGTCCAGGACACCGCCGACCACGCGGTCCGGCAGACCGTCTTCATCGAATGCAGCTCCATGTACCGCCCCAGCGGGCCCACCGCACTGATGCCGGTGGGCGAGACGGAATTCGTGCAAGGCGTCGCGGCGAAGAGCGCCAATGGTGGCTACGGCGACACGGTGGCCGCGGCGGGCATCGTGGGGACGGCCGACCTCTCGCTGGGGGACGATGTCAGCGCGGTCCTCGAGGCGCAGATCGTGGCGAGCCCCCAACGCTTCCGGGGGATCCGGCATCGCGCCGCTTGGCCGGAGCGCACGCCGATGCCCGGTCAACCCGCCAGCGCCGAGCACCTGCTCCTCGACTCCAGCTTCCGTGCCGGCTTCAACCGCCTGCGGCACTACGCGCTCTCATTCGAAGCCTGGGTCCTCCACACCCACCTCGACGACGTGGCGGACCTCGCCCGCGCCTTCCCCGACACCAGCATCATCCTCAACCACCTGGGCGGCCCAATCGTCACCGACGAGACCAGGGACGAAGTTTTCGACAGCTGGCGCCCGAAGATCGCCGCCATCGCCGAGTCGCCCAACGTCGTCATGAAGCTGGGCGGCATCCAGATGGTGGTCAACGGCTTCGGCTGGGACCAGCGCGAGCGTCCTCCCAGCTCCGACGAACTCGTCGAAACCAACCGGCCTTGGTACGAGTACGCCATCGAGCAGTTTGGGCCGGAGCGCTGCATGTTCGAGAGCAACTTCCCCGTCGACCGGCTCTGCTGCTCCTACACGGTGCTCTGGAACCAGTTCAAGAAGCTCAGCCAGGGCTTCTCCGACGACGAGCGGATCGCGATGTTCCATGACACGGCGGCGCGCATCTATCGTCTTCCGCTCGCCTCGGACACGTCCTCTTAGAGCGAGAAGAGGCTCCGAACAGAGGCACTGAAAAACCCAGAAGCGACCCTGAGGGAGTTCCCCATGATTTCAATCGAGGACCGGATGGCGATCCTGGAGCTGGCGACCCGCTACAACTACGCCGTCGACACGGGGGCCGGAGAGGCCTTCGCCAACACCTTCACCGCCGAGGGCGTCTTCGATGGCCCCGCCGGCCACGCGGCGGGTCGCGCGGCGTTGGGCGCCTTCTGTGACGAGCTTGCGGTGCAATTTCCGGGCGGCATGCACTTCACGGACAACCATCTCTTCGACGTGGACGGTGACGTCGTCCGGCACAAGTGCTTCCTCAGCTTCCAAGTCCCCGGCGAGACCGGCACGGAACCCTGGCTGCTCGGCTACGAGGACGAGGTCGTCCAGGAGGACGGGGAGTGGAAGTTTCAGCTGCGCAAGGTCGGGCCGCTGCAGGCGCTATAGCCGGACGCGCATTCGCCACAACGAGAGGATAAGCACTGCTACGTCGTCCTCTTCCTCGAACTCCAGCCCGCTGCGCCTCGCAGTTTCTTAGGCGCAGCGGGGACAGATACATCGTCAGGCCGTGACGACCAAGACAGCCGTCATCCCTAGATCGCGATGTCCGGGCACGCTGCAGAAGAGATCGAATTCCCCCACCTCATCGGCGGTGAAGATGAGCTCCGTCTGAAGCCCCGCTTCCGCGGTCGCGTGGAAGTGACTGACCGGCTCATCGTGGTCATGCGAGCTGCCATCCACGACTTGTGCGTCGCCATGGAATCCGTCGGAGGTGATGTCGTGCAACACGCCGCCCTCGTTCACCAGCACGAGCTTGACCGTCTCGCCTTGCTTCACCGCGATCTCCGATGGCTCGTAGGCGAACTCGGTCATCACGACGTTGATCGTCCGATCCACATCGACGGCCGCCGCCTCATCATGACTCTGCCCATCTGATTCAGTGGCGCCGTCCGCATCCGAAGTCGCGGCGGCGGCCTCTCGATCGTTCGCCGTGGCCTCCAGAAGGGGATTGAAGATCGAGGGGTCGTCCGGGCCGCTCGCGACCAAATGGCCTGCGGCGCCCTTCAGAGCACGGCTGAGTGCGTGATCCACGGAGGTACGTCCCCGGCACCTGGATCGTGAACTCCACGATCGTGGCACCACCTGGCAGCACCGCGGTCGTCTGTACGTTCCGCATCGGCGCGGCGAAGCTGCCTTTGTCGTAGACAAGGTCGAAGATCTCGCCAATGACATGGAAGCTGGAGATCAAGTTCGGTCCGCCCACTCCAAAATAGATGCGGACCGTGTCGCCCACGTTCGCCCGCAACGCGCCCTCGCCAATCAAGGCATCGGCGGAGCCATTGAAGGTGACGAATTCAGGTCGCTCGTCGAGCAGTTTCTCCAGGTCGAGGCCACGCCGCCCGGTGGTACCACGCGCGCCGGTAGGGTAGAACTCGCCCTGGACGACGTAGAACTCTTTGTCGACGGGGGGGGCAGGCCTTCTTCAGGCTCCACCAAGATCATGCCGTACATCCCGTTGGAGATGTGTGCGGCCACGGGCGCGACGGCGCAGTGATACACGTAGAGCCCCGGGGCGAGCGCCTTGAACTCAAAGCTCGCGCGTTCGCCCGGGTTGACTGTGGTGACCCCGGCGCCACCTCCTGGGCCGTTCACCGCGTGCAGGTCAATGTTGTGCGGCGCGCTGTTTCCCGCCCGGTTGGCGAGGTTGATCTGGACGATGTCGCCGGCGCGCACGCGGACGAGCGGGCCAGGGACGGTGCCCGCGAACGACCAGAAGTTGTACTCGATCCCGTCCGCTAAGCGTCCGACCTCTTCCACCGTCTCGAGATCGACAACCACGCGCGCGGGTTCGTCCGCGTAATCGGGTCCGGCACCGCGGGCGGCGCGAGTAGGGTCGCCCGGATCGTCTGCGCGGGATCCCGCGCATCGAAGCCCAGCCTGAAGCCACCCGCCGGAGGCGCGAGTGTTGTTTCTCCGACCGCCGCGTCGATCCGTGCGTCCAACTGGGCGTCACTCGGCTCCAGAATGACGTCTCCTGCGCAACCAACCAGGGCGATCCCGGCCGCGCCGACGCCGGCCTTGCCGGACGTGCCAAGCAGCGCGCGGCGGCCTAGTCGCCGCGCCCCCAGAGCTGTCCACTGTTGTTCGCGCATTCCAGGTCTCCTTCGTACGCCATCCGTAGGCGGTTGCTCGGCATGGGAGTCGCTCCCTCAGCGGTCCCATCCCACCATCGCCGATATTCAATCAGTTAGTCATCGGGTCATGAATTGAACTTCGCGAAATCGCCAGCGAATCGACAACTGAAGCGATCACACTGATGACGCCATCTCTCACGCTCTATTCATCGGTCAATGACGAAGCAATCCTGAAGTCAGGTCACCGCCCGAGGCCTCCGGCAGGATCGCGGAGGACGATGGAGTCAAGCACGCACAGAGACGCAGGGACTCAATGCGACTCGCCCTAGACCGGCGCAGCGAATACGCGATGCGAGCCGTGCTCGATATCGCATCGCAGACCAAGCCGCAGTGGCGGAAGAAACGGGATATTGCCCGGGCAATTGGGGTGCCAATCAGCTATCTGGCCCAGATTCTCGCGGCTCTGGTGCAGGCGCGGATTCCCGTGGCCCGTACCGGCCCACGGGGCGGCTACGGCTTGGGCCGCGCTACTGCGCGGGATCACACTGCTTGAGATCATTGAAGCGCTCGAAGGGCATCGCAGCGCGCAGAACTGCGCACTGCGATGCGGCACCTGCAACTGGGCGGAACCGTGCGCGGTGCATGTCTCCTGGACTCGCGCCCAAGAGGCGATCACGGCCGAGTTGCAAGGAACGACGGTCGGACAGGTCCTTGGGGAGACGGAGAAAACAGACGCGCGTCCGAGCGAATAGGGCCGAACTCGAAACAACGCGAACCGCCATCGCCGAACAGAGAGATGGTGCACCCGGAGGGACTCGAACCCCCGACCCTCAGATTCGAAGTACGCGGACGGGGGCGCTGACCCGTGTGGTTGGGGTGCCGTTGGGTCCTAATCTCCCCAAAAACTCGGGGGCTTCGTCCCGCTTCGTCCCGGCCCGTGTTGCCACACAGGGCACCAGGCTGGCCGGGGGCGACGAGGCGGGTGTGCCGAGTCCGAGGCCAGGGGCCAGCCCCCCGTTGCCTCTGCCCTAGGGCCCGGGAATGGGAATCTTGATGGGACCCACGGCGATGAGCGTACCCGTGACGGTGACCTGCGAATCCGTGGCGGTGCAA
>Ga0114996_10000112_pt1 | contig 108402 bp, 108 predicted proteins | sample ArcticOcean_MG_C_4_FD_87039 | JGI IMG/M metagenome (GOLD analysis project Ga0114996, IMG submission 87039) | Marine microbial communities from western Arctic Ocean - ArcticOcean_MG_CB4_134 | ecosystem: Environmental > Aquatic > Marine > Oceanic | place: Arctic Ocean: Canada Basin | collected...
CTTGGCGTCGTCTTGGCGTCGTCTTGGCGTCGTCTTGGCGTCGCCGGAGGCGGTACAAGAACCCTCGGGGACGGCCGCCGGCAGGTCGCTAGCCAAGGTCGTAGCGGAGGAGGCGGGCGTTGGCGACGGTAATGGCACCTATGACCAGGAAAAGTACCGCGGACATCGCCGCAGCGTAGCCCATCTTCAGGTACATAAAGGCATTTTCATATATCTGGACAACTACGGTGGTGGTGCTGTCCAGCGGACCTCCGAGCTGGTATCCGCCGCCGCCCGCGCCGATGGATGGGTTCATGACGTACACTTGGGTGAACATTTGCGTGGCGCCAATGAAATAGACGATGACGACGAAAAAGGTGGTCGGAGCGAGGAGCGGGAGCGTGATCCGGAAAAAGGTTGATGTGCGCCCGGCTCCGTCGATTTCGGCGGCTTCGTAGAGATGGGGAGGGATGCCCTGAAGCCCGGCCAAGTAGATGACCATGTTGAGACCCATGTTCTTCCACACGCTGAGCAGGATGATGGAGGCCATGGCGCTGGGAGCTCCGCGGAGGAACTTGGATGTGGGCATGCCGACCGTTTCCAGAATTGCATTGAAGAGGCCGAACTGGGGCTCGTAGAACCATAGCCAGATCAGGGAGACGGACACCATGGAACTCACGACCGGCATGTAGAACAACGCTCGGTACAGGTAGATGCCACGAATCTGGCGATTGATCAGAACGGCCAGGAGCAACGAGGTGACGATCCCGGAGGGAACAGTGCCGAACGCGAAGTAGAGCGTGTTCGTCACCGCCCGATGATAGCGAGTGTCATCCACGAGATTGCCGTAGTTCTTGATGCCGACGAGAGTCGGCTTCTGCATGAGATCGTAGTCGGTGAGGCTGTAGTAGAAGGCGGCGATGATGGGGAGGATGACGAAGACGAGGAGAAAGATGAGGGAGGGCGCGATGAAGAGGTATCCGGCGAGTCCGCCGCGGTTCCCAACTCCGAGTCGCCTACGTAGAGTCTGCTTTGACATCGTTGTTGTTGCCACATCTGCCCCTTTGGCCGGAATTACCGTCGCGGCTACGGCACCTTCCTCCCACCAACACCAGAGCAGGTAAGGCGAGCGATATTGTACTGCTCCCGCAACCAATCCCGCGGCCGGCGGGCAGCGTGATCGTGGCGGCCGGGCCCCGCGGCGCGATGCCGCATAACTTCCCCGGCGCCATCAACGCCGCCGATACCGGCGTCGAAGCCACCTTCGACATCCGCGATCTGCAGGGCAACGCCGTCGCCGCAACCGGGGCCGACATCGTTCGCCGGGAAGCCCGCGACGCCGAAGTCATCGTCGACGGTCAAACATTCCCCTCATCGTCGCCCTCACCTCCGGCCAGCTCATCGACGCCCTCTTCTAGCCACCCGCCACCCCCCCCCGGGCCAGGCGTAGCTGGCCAGACAATCCGTGTCTGAACCGCTTTCCGCCGCTTGCCCGGGGTGCGATGAGGCTTGCTCTAGTCTCCCTACCATGATCCGCTAACCTACGAATCGGCGCCGGAGTGGCGTCCTGCACCCACCCGGGGCCCAATCCCGATCAAAGACCAGGCCGCCGCACTCACAACCGCAAACGCGATGGGCGTCACCGGGATTCGCCGTCTCTTCGTGGTTGTCGTCCTGGGCGCCAGCGTCGGCTTGAACATGTTCACCTCGGCGATCGTGAACCTGGCCCTGCCCACCCTGGCCGCCGATCTCAACGCCGATATCGCAACCGTCCAATGGGTCATCCTGGCCTATTTCGTCACCATCGCCAGCCTGCACCTGCCGATGGGTCGCCTCGGGGATCGCTTCGGCCGCAGGCGCATATTCCTCATCGGCGCCACGATCTTTGCCCTGGGCGCGCTGCTGTCGGGCTTCGCCAGCGGCCTCTGGCCACTCGTAGCCATGCGGGTCGTCCAGGGATTTGGCGGTGGCATCATGCAGGCGATCGGCCCCCCGTTGCTGGTCAGCTCCTTTACCGACTCCGAGCGCGGCCGTGCCACCGGGATCATTGGGCTGATGATTGCCGTCGGGCTGCTCGCCGGTCCCGCGGCCGGCGGCCTGCTGATCGGCGCCTTTGGTTGGCCGTCCATTTTCTTCGCCAATGTCCCCGTGGCTGGATTCGTGCTCATCGCTGGTGCACTCGCGCTGCGGGAGCCGGCCGGGAGCCGTGACCGCTCCTATGATCTGACCGGCGCCGTTCTCGCCGCCGGCTGGATCGCGCCGCTGGTTTTCTTTCTTAATCGCGGCTTTAGTCACGGTTGGTCATCCGCGCCCGCACTCGCCACCGTCGGCTTATCCGGCGCCGTCCTGCTCATCTTCATTACCCACCAGCGTCGCCAGCCTCGCCCCCTGCTCAACCTGGTGGTCTTCCGCAATCGCGGCTTTCGGAGCGCCGTCCTTATTTCCTATCTGGGCTATGGCGCCTACACCAGCGTCATGCTTCTCGGCCCGTTCCTTCTGCAAAACGGCCTGGGCTTCCCGGTTGCTAGAGTGGGACTCCTGCTCGCGGTCGTGCCCGCCGTCGGCGCTCTCGTCTCCATTCCGGCGGGCGAACTCACCGACCGCTTTGGCCACCGCTGGCCGCGCTCCGCCGGATTGATGCTCATAGCCGGCGGCTCGATCTCCCTTGCTGGCGCTGGCATCACATCGGGCACGCTGGACATCATTCTGCGGCTTGCGGTTGTTGGCGTAGGGCAGGGATTCCTGGTCGGTCCCAACACCAGTGCCATGCTCGGCGCCCTGCGGTCGGAAGTCGGCATTGCCGGCGGATTTCTGGCTTCCTCGCGCACGCTGGCCCTGGCCACCGGCCAGGCGGTCTGGGGAGGATTGTTCGTTCTTGTCGTGACAACCGGCGCCGGAGTTAGCTCCGCCCTCGACGCCGACCCCGAGGCCCTCTTGTGGGGACTTCAGGTTGTTTTCCTGGCTGCCGCCGTCGTAGCAATAGCTGCCGCCGTCATCGCCACGTGCGACTGACAAGTTTCCGGAACCTAGTCCGGCCGCGGGCGGCTGGCCCTAGACAGCCCGGTCCGGCCGACCGCTATACTGCCTCCCCACCACCGGCTACTCCATTGGCCCGTGCGCAACGACCAGCCAACGAGAGGGCGGATATTCATGGCGAAATTCCGGGTCGTCATCACCGAAACCGACTTCGAATTGCCTCCCACAATCGAGGAATCTCAGCTCACCCCTATTGACGCCGAAGTCATCGTCGCCCAGTGCAAAACCGAAGACGACCTCATCGAAGCCTGCGCCGACGCCGACGGCTTGATCTTCCAGTACGCCTCCCTCACCGCCCGCGTCCTCGACACTCTGAAAAATTGCCGCGTCATCGCCCGCTACGGTACCGGCATGGACACCATCGACATTCCCGCCGCTGTCGCCCGCGGCATCGTCTGCTGCAACGTCCCCGGCTTTTGCCTCAGCGAAGTCGCCGACCACACCATGGCCCTCCTCCTCGCCTGCGGTCGCGGCATCGTCAGGCTTAACGACTCTGTCCGCGACGGCGTATGGGATGCCGTCGGCGTCTCCAAAACCACCGAGCGTCTCACCGACCAGACCATCGGCTTCATCGGCCTCGGCGCCATCGCCGGCGCTGTCGCCACCCGCGCCCGCGCCTTCGACCTTCAGCCCATCGCCTTCTCTCCCCGCGCTCCCGATTCGGCCTTCGAGTCCAGTGGAATCCGGCGTGTTGAACTCGACGAGCTATTCGAAACCTCGGATTTCGTGTCCGTCCACACCCCGTTGCGCCCCGAAACCCATCATCTGATAGACGCTCGCGCCCTCGATCTCATGAAACCCACCGCCTACCTCATCAACACTGCCCGCGGCGGTCTAGTCGACAATCAGGCCCTGCTCTCCGCCCTTGAGTCCGGCTCCATCGCCGGCGCCGCCCTCGATGTCATGGATCCCGAGCCCATGCCCGCCGACTCGCCCCTGCACCAGGCGCCCAACCTCATCATCACCCCCCACGCCGGCTTTTTTTCCTTGACCGCGATGGAAATTCTCCGCCGGGAGACCGCCGCCGAAGTCGCCCGCGTCCTCAGCGGCCAGGAACCCCGTTCCTCCGTCACCACCTAGCGGTAAGACTTTCCCGGGCTTTCTCGCCTAGCCCCTGGACTTCATCACAAACGCCCCGTCCCAGCCCGCTTCCGGCGGGTCTTCCGCCATCACCGCGCAGCGTTCCAGGTAGAGCTTTGTCGGCCCGTCGTCCGGCTTGATCTGCTGCACCTTCTCGAAGGCCATGATGGCCTCCTTGAATTTCATGTTGCGATACAGATCGATCGCCTCCGCCCACGGCGCCAGGTGATCGGTGAACTTCTTCCCGTTGTTAAATCCGATCAGCTCGTGGATCGCTGTACCCATCGACCGACCCTTGACGGCCACCAGGTCTATCGGGCGGGTCAGGAACTCGTCGCGCTCACCGTCCTCCATCTCCAGGGTGGCCCCCGAGATCATCTGATCGGTGCCGTACTGATTGTTGATCGGCTCCAGCCGCGCCGCCAAGTTCACGTTGTCGCCCATCGCCATGATGCTGAAACGACTCTTCGATCCCATGTTGCCCACCGCCGCATCGCCGGAGTTGACCCCCGTGCGGATACCGAGCCCTGGAAGGCCGCGCTTCTCAAAAGCTTCCGATATTTACTTTGAGCTTCTCCACCATCCGGATAGATGTCTTCATGGCGCCGACCGCGTGGTCCTCTTGCTTCCGGGACCATCCCCAGAACGCCATCACCGCATCGCCGATGTACTTGTCCAGCACCCCCTCTTCGTCGAAGACCAGGTCCATCATCTCCGTCAGGTACTCATTCAGGAAGTCCACCAGCGCGTGCGGGTCCATCTGCTCCGAAAAGGTGCTGAATCCACGGATGTCCGTGAACAGCAGCGACATGCTCGCGCGCTCGTCGCCCAGCCCCAGCGCGCACCCGTGTCCAACTGTGCCAGGACGCCGTCCGCCACCCGCAGCGCCTCCGGCGTCAAATCCCGACTCGCCCCCGGATCCCGCGTCCGGCTCAGCGACAGGATCAATCCCAAGTCAATCCCGAAATCCTCCCGCGCCGGGTCCCTCGCCTTTCCCAGCTCCGCTATCAGCTTCCCCAGGTACATCCCCCGGTCCTGCACCGGCCGCACCGGCGAAAACCGCACCTCGCAGTACACCACGTTCGCCGCCGCTTGGCTTTCCAAATACTCATATAAGAGCCGACCGTAGATGTCCGGCGTCACGAAAAGCCGGTTGATCTCCCGCAGCGTAAGCAGGAAATCCATCAGGCTGTCGAACTCCAGCGGCACGTCGCTGTCCGGGTCGAGCCGGGCCGGCAAATCCTCGTTCTGCTCCCGCGCCAGATCCTTCAGCGTCGTTGGTCGCGGCGTGGCCTCCAGGTGTACGTGTAGCTCCACTTTGGGCAACTTCAGCGTCGCGGCACGACCATCCCTCACCACTTGGGCAGCTCACGCAATTCCGGCCCCCGCTTACAACTGCCGGCTCCTCAGCCCGATTCGTCAAGTACGCTACCATCGTCTCCCGGCAACCAGCCGTACCATTACCCATTAACCGCCCGACACTCTACTTCCTGTTAGAGGTGTGAATTGCCCCGACGACCGCTCATCGCCGGCAACTGGAAAATGAACAATTCCATCGACCAGGCCCTCACCCTCGGCCGGGCCGTCGCCGCCGGCGCCAAATCCATCCGCAACGTCGACATCGCCATATTCCCGCCATACCTCGCCCTCCCCTCCATCGCCGCCACCCTCGGCGACACCCGCGTCAGAGTCGGCGCCCAGAATCTCCACCCCGCCCCCTCCGGCGCCTTCACCGGCGAAATCTCTCCGCCCATGCTCAGCCAGCTCGCTTCCATGGTCATCCTCGGCCACTCCGAGCGCCGCGCCCTCTTTGGCGAATCCAGCAAGTTCGTCGGCCAGAAGGTCCGCGCCGCCCTCGACCATCACATCATCCCCGTCCTCTGCGTCGGCGAACAGCTCGAACATCGCCAGGCCGCTCAAACCGAAGCCATCGTCGGCGACCAGGTCCGCGCTGGCTTAAGCGAAGTCACCCCCGCCGAAATCGCTGGTGTCGTCATCGCCTACGAGCCCGTCTGGGCCATCGGCACCGGCCTCAACGCCACCCCCGAGCAGGCCGACGAAACCATCGGCACCATCCGTGGTCTCGTGGCCGAGCTCTACGACGACACCGCCTTTGAAGCCCTCCGCATCCTGTATGGCGGCAGTGTCAATCCTGCCAACTGGCGCGACCTCGCCGCCCGACCTCACGTCGACGGCGCCCTCGTCGGCGGCGCCAGCCTCATCTCCGATGATTTCCTCCAGCTCATCCACATCAGCGCCTCCCTATAACCCCCCTTCCCCTCCTCGGTCTCGAAACAGATTCTCCGGCACGTCCGTCACCATCGGCCGCCGCTCGACGTATTTCCGCAGCTCCCGTCGCAATATTCGCGTCCCCCGCGGGCCTCGCCGCGTCGCCGGCAATTTCCCCTCCTCGATCAGGTCATACACCGCCGAACGCGACAGCCGCAGCACCCCCGCCGCCTCCCGCACCGTCATCTCCGGCCCCGCCGGATTCAGATACGCCTGCAAATCCGCCTCCAGCACCCGCATCGCCCTAGCCGTGATCCTGATCGCCCGCAACTCCCCCACGGCGATCCGTCGATAGACCGCCGACTTCGATATTCCCATCCGCACCGCCACCTCCTCTATCGTCAATAATATCGGCATCACCGCCGTACCTCCCTTATCGCCGCTCGGCTCCGCCCTGACCGACCGCGCATTCTATTCTCCCCTAGCGCAGCCTCGCCCCTCCCACCGTCGCTCCCCACACAAACGCCAGCATTCCAATTGCCGCGAAATACACCAGCGCCGCCACTTCCGTCCACCCCGCCACCAGCAGCACCCCCGCGTAGCCCAGCGCCCCGTGCAGCACCGTCGCCATCAGGAAATACCGCACATAACGACCCTCCACCCACGCCCGCCCCAGCATCAGCCCCGTTCCCAGATGCGCTCCCACCAGAAACAAACCCTGCACGATCGGCATCACGCTCGACCCCGTGATCCCCTCACTCAGCACCGGGCTCAGCGCCAGTTGCGACTGATACAGCCCGAACCCGATCGCCACCCCTATCCCCACCCCCAGCGCCGTCCCCAGATCGCCCCTGAATCCCAGTAAGAACAGCACGAACACAATCCCGATTATCTGCAAAGCCTCCTGCCCTGCCGCCCTCACCAGCACCAGCGCCAGCCCCGTCGTCAGCGGACGCGAATCCACCGTCGGCTGATCGAAAAACGCGATCATCAGATCCCGCGCCGTCTTCTCCAGTTCCGGCTGCGCCCACAGCACCGTCAGCGGGAACAGCGCCACCCCCACCAGCGCCGCCAGCCACGCTCCCACCCGAAAAAACCTCACCCGCGGCCCCAGCCGGGTCCAGAACAGCACGAACATCAGGCCGAACCCCAGCGCTCCCCAGTGCGGCAACTGCAACACCGGTTGCAGGTCTCCCCACCGGGCGTCTAGCCATTCCAATCGAAATCCCCCATCCGTGCGATCGGGCTCCACCCTGCGTCTCCCTGGCGCGCCCGCGGCCTCTCCTCGACCTCCGCCCCGCTCGCATCATATCCATTCCCCGCCCCATCCCGCCTGTACCGCTCCTTCCACCAGCGCATCCAGCGCGTTCCCTCGAAACCTCAAGTCCCCCACAACGCCGAATCACTCAATCCCGCCACGATTCTCTGCTAAAATCACTGCCGCGTCACAAACCGGTACCGCCCGGTTTTTGTCCCGGGTCGGTGGGTGAGTGGCTAATACCACCAGACTGTAAATCTGGCGCCCGGAAGGGCTACGCAGGTTCGAATCCTGCCCGGCCCACCGCCTCGCGGCGAAAGTCCGACCGGCGACGCCAAAAAAGCATCGTCTCGCCCGGACGTACGATTGAGAGAACTCATTCGGGCGGACGCAAATATGGTCCCGTAGTGCAGCGGCCTAGCATATCTCCCTGTCAAGGAGAAGATCGCCGGTTCGAATCCGGTCGGGACCGCCAATGGCAGAATCACAGGTTTAGATTCTACAATTACCGAAACTCGGCAACAGATTACTGTTGTCACACCGCTGTTCCATACGATAATGATGCCTTCATGGGCACGCGATCGCAGGCACTTGCAACGCCCGAAACCAGCGGTCAGGATGTATTCAGCGACCTGATAGTGCTTGCCGACGGAATGTCGTCCTCCGTCCGGAACCGCGCACACGACTTACCCATTTCCAGCCTCTTGCCCGTCCGTTCCCATTCATCCAGGAACCACGCCCTGACCCACTCGCTCCCATAGACACCCATCAGATACTGCGAACGTAATTCTTCTGCGACGCCAGCGAGACGTATACCAGCGGCCGTCCGCTGTAAGTCTTCGGGTACCGATCCAGCGGAATCACGTACGCAATTATCCCCTGCCGAAACTGCTCCTCATAGCCCTTCGGCAAATTGGCCAGCACCACCTGCCGCAGCGTTCCCACCAGCGCCCGTCTCTCCGGCGCCAGCTCCTCCAAATATTCCGCTGTCGTCGTCACCTTGCTCCCCATCACTCCGGCGCCTCCTATCGCTCTTGCCCCCACCTTAGCCTCAGGTGAGCACCTTCAAGCACCGCCCACACCGATCTTCTCCGCGCCCGTTATGCGGGCCTTAGAATTTCAGAAACACCACCCACCATCGCTCGGAGGCTCGGATGAGATTCAACAGCAAAGTTTTTGTGGTCACCGGCGGTACCGGCGGGCTCGGCGGCGCCGTCAGCCGCCGTCTCCTCGACGAAGGCGCCCGCGTCCACGTCACCTGGATAGTCGCCACCGAGGCCGACGCCTTCAAAGTCTCCCTTGGCGCCGCCGCCGACTCCTGCGTCCTGCACCAGCTCGACATCCTCGACGAAGAGGATGTCATCGCCTTCGTCGCCGAACTTTTTGCTGCCGAAGGTCGCATCGACGGCCTCTGCAACCTCGTCGGCGGCTACGTCGGCAGCATGTCCGTCATCGACACCGACCTCGCCCGCTGGGACTTCCTCCTCAACCTCAACGTCCGCACCGCCCTCACCATGTGCAAGCACATCGTGCCGCACATGCTGGCTGGCGGCGCAGGCAAAATCGTCAACGTCTCCGCCCGCCGCGCCCATCAGGGCGCCGCCGGGCTCAGCGCCTACTCCGCCTCCAAAGCCGCCGTGCTGCGTTTTACCGAAGCCCTGGCTGCCGAAGTCCTCCACAACAACGTCCAGGTAAACGCCATCCTGCCCAGTACCATCGATACCGCCCAGAACCGCGCCGCCTCACCCAACGCCGACTACTCCGATTGGGTCTCGCCCGACGACATCGCCGCCGTCGTCGCCTATCTCTGTAGCCCCGAAGCCGACATCATCACCGGTGCCGGCATCCCCGTCTACGGCCGCGCCTGAGCCGCCTCGCCGCCTACCATCCTCGCTGGAACCAATCCCACCACTTCACCACCAATTCAGAAGAAACTGGCAATGCTAGCCAGCCCTAGTACCCCACGTCATATCTCAGCAGCCGCACATTGATCAGCGTGATCACCCCGATCACGCTGAACAGCACAAACGACATCGCCGCCGCATAGCCCATCTTCAAGTATGCGAACGCATTGTCATATATCAGCACCACCACCGTCACCGTGCTGTCCAGCGGCCCTCCCCTCGCCCCCACATTCCCCGGGTCGCCCGTCGTCATGATGAACACCTGCACGAACATCTGCAAAGCGCCAATGAAGTACACGATCACCACGAAAAACGTCGTCGGCGCCAGCAGCGGCAGCGTGATCCGGAAGAACGTCGATACCCGCCCCGCTCCATCGATTTCCGCCGCCTCATACAGGTGCGGCGCTATCCCCTGCAAGCCCGCCAAGTAGATCACCATATTCAGCCCCATATTCTTCCAGACGCTCATGATGATGATGGCCATCATCGATGTCTGCGCCGACCGCAGCCACTTCAACCGCGGCAGGCCGAGTCCTTCAAAAATGTCGTTCAGCAACCCGAATTGCGGCTCATACATCCACAGCCAGATCAACGAAACCGACACGAACGAGCTCACCACCGGCATGTAGAAAAGCGCCCGGTACGTGTAGATCCCCTTGATTTGCCGGTTGATCAGCACCGCCAGCAGCAGCGACGTCACAATCCCTGACGGCACCGTCCCAAACGCGAAGTACAACGTATTAGCCACCGCGTGCGGATAGCGATTGTCGTCCAGCATGCGGATGTAATTCTTCAGCCCCGCGAATTTCGGCGGCGACATCAGGTCGTAGTCCGACAGGCTGTAGTACGCCGCCCCGATAATTGGCAAGATCACGAAAAGGGCCAGGAATGCCAGCGACGGTGCCACGAACACATACCCCGCGAACCCGCCTCGATTGCCCAGCCCCAGCCTTCTGCGCAGACTCGGTTTCGCCGCCGCCTCAGTCGCCATCGATCAGTGTCCTATCCGCCGCAACCTGTTCCCTGCCCGCGTCCGCTGCTAGGACAAACAGGCTGCGCTTGGCCTATGGCTGAGGCTGCCTGCGCAGGATTCGTCCGGAAACAACTGCAATCACCCCCGCCACCATAACCAGCAGTCCATACACGGTCCAGTCCGAATTTTCCACCATCGAAGAGCTATCCGGCCCCAGCACGTCCACGCTCTGCAAGACAAACACCGTACCGAAAAACACCGCCAACGCCCCCACCGCCATCAGCACCATCCCGATCATCCGACCCATCCCGCGTCCCCTTTCGTGTTCCCGCCCGGCGACCGTCCAATACGTCCAACTTCCGCGATTAATTCTACGTCCCGGCCACTCGACCTGCCTGCAGCCTAGAAATCCCGTCCCTTCCCCTTTCTATTCCTGCTTCCCACCACCGCCTGCCCGTCCCCACTCACGCCCGCTGCTGGATGACCCCGCCTAAGGCTGGCCTGGGGCCGGGCTGTGCCTGCCTGCGTGCAGTTTGGGATTCCCGCCGACTCGCATCAACGGCCACAGCCCGAACAATCCCCATTTCCTTTTTTAGTGCATCCCGCCCCGCCTCCTTCCCACTCCGGCCTGCTTCGAACCGTCGGCCCCATCCTGGCGTCCGCTGCTAGAAGAAACAGCCTGTGGCTGCTGCCCGTCCCCCAACTCGCGTCCGCTATTAGATGAAGCGGCCTAAGGCCGAGGCTGTGCCTGTGGCTGGCAATTAGAATCAGCTCACACATTCAGTAACCCGGGAGTCACCCGCATGGTCACCAGATACCGCGATCGCGACACTAGGGGCAGAAAACCCGAGTCCCGGGCCGACCGCGACCGCCTCGCCTGGTGGACCGACGCCCGCTTCGGCATGTTCATCCACTGGGGTCTCTACGCCATTCCCGCCGGCAAGTGGGATGGTCGGGACATCGACGGCATCTCCGAATGGATCATGTTCCGCGACCAGATTCCCGTCGCCGACTACGAAAAGCTCGCCCCCCGGTTCAACCCGGTCAAGTTCAACGCCCGTGCGTGGGTCCAGCTCGCTCAGGACTCCGGTGCGAAATACCTTGTTTTCACATCCAAGCATCACGACGGCTTCGCCATGTACGACTCCGCCGTTAGCGACTACGACATCGTCGACGCCACTCCGTTCGCCCGCGATCCTATGAAAGAGCTCGCCGAGGCCTGTCACGAAGCCGGCATGCCCCTGTGCTTTTACTACTCGCAGGATCAAGACTGGCATCGCCCCGACGCATCCGGCAACACCTGGGATTTCTCTCAGCCCATGCAAGAGCGCGACTTCGGTCGCTATCTCGAAGAGAAGGTCAAGCCCCAGCTCAAAGAGATCCTCACCGGCTACGGCCCGATCGGTCTCATCTGGTTCGACACCCCCATCCTGATTACGCGGGAGCAGAGCGTAGATCTGGTCGACTACGTTCACGAGCTCCAGCCAGACTGCCTCACAAGCGGCCGCATCGGCAACGGCGTCGGTGACTACGGCGCGCTCGGTGACAACCAGATTCCCGCAGGCGTCGTCGACGGCGTCTGGGAAACCCCGGCGACCATGAACGACACCTGGGCCTTCAAGACCGAGGATCACAACTGGAAGTCCGTCAAAACCCTTTTGCATCTGCTGGTCGACCTGGCCGGCAAAGGCGTCAACTATCTTCTTAACGTCGGCCCTACCGCCGAAGGCGAGATACCCCCGGAGAGCATCGAGCGCATGCAGGCTGTCGGCGAATGGATGCGCGTCAACGGCGACGCCATCTACGGCACTTCCCCCAACCCGTTTCACTATCCATTCGAATGGGGCGCGATAACGGCAAAGGGGAAAAAGCTCTACTTGCTGTTCAAGATCTGGCCCGGATCGCGATTCACCCTCTACGGGCTAAGCAGCGAAGTGCAAAAGGCCTATCTTCTCGCTGACCCGTCATCCACTCTCGAATTCTCCCGGTCACCAGACGCCGCCACCGGTCATGACGTTCTTGAACTCACCCTTCCCCCCACCCCGCCCGACGAAGATGTCAGCGTCGTCGTGCTCGAATTGGACGGCGAGCCGGCCGTCGAACCGCTCCCGCTGCAGCAGCCCGACGGTGCCGTAAACCTCATTCCCAGCATGGCCGATCTGCACGGGCCCGCCGAAGACGGACTCGAGATCGCTATGAACGGCATGACCCAGAACTGGTACGAGGCCGACCACTCGGTTAACTGGAAGTTCAAAGTGAGCGATCCCGGACGATTCGAGGTGAAGCTCGTCACCGGCACCCTGCGCGGACTGGACGGCTGGATAGGCGGTCACCGGGTGTCGGTCAGCGTCGGCGGATCGTTCCTGGCCGCCGACCTCACCCCCGACGAGCCCATCGACACCCCCCACGCCCAATATTTCCCCGAGTTCGCCACCCGGATCGGCGTCATCGAAATTGACTCCCCCGGTGTTCACGAGCTCACCCTCGAAGCTCTCACAATCAATCCCGAAGCCCCCGCCGGCCTGAGCGTCGCCAACGTGAACCTCACCCGGATTCCGTGATCATTGCGACCCCCTTACCCCTTACCGGCCGGCTACCGGTCTCAGAGAAAGGCTAATCAGGTGGCGGAATATGGCCTGACCGGCAAGGTTGCGCTGGTGACCGGCGCCAACGATCTGAGCAAGATCGGCGGCGCTACCGCGATCGCGCTGGCTGACGAAGGCGTCTCCGTCTGCATCGCCCACTTTGAGCCGCCCGATCGGGAAGGCGTGGCCGATGAAGTAAGGAAGCGCGGCGTGAAAGTGATCGAGGTCGAAGCGGATCTGAGTGATCCGGCGTCGATCGCCAGCTTGCTCGATGCGGCCGAAGCGGCGCTTGGTCTGGTGGACATCCTGGTGAACAACGCGGCTTATTGCGTACTGCCCGACGACATCCTCACGATCACCGCTGACTCCTTCGATGCGCACTTCGCTGTAAACGCCCGGGCGCCGCTTCTGCTGATGCAGGAGTTCACGCGTCGCTACTCGGATCGACGGTCCGGCAGCATCGTCAATGTCAGCACCGACGGCGACTATGCCTTTCCCGGACAGCTGGCGTACGGGTCCAGCAAAGCAGCCCTGATACATCTGACCAGAAGCATGGCGGACGAGATCGGCCGCTACGGGATATGGGGCAACGCGGTCTCGCTGGGTCCCATCCATACCGGCGATCCGTCATGGATATCGCCCGAAATGGAAGAAAAAATCTTGTCGGCGATTCCGCTCGGACGCATCGGCCGGCCCGAGGATGTGGCCGACGTCATCGTCTACCTGGCATCCGACAAAGCGCGCTGGTTGACCGGGCAGGTGCTCAAAGTGGGCGGAGGGCACAGTGTTTAATGCCGCCAACGCGCTCCGCCGGCCTGATGGTCGCCGACCTGAACCCCACCCGGATTCCGTGATTAAAACGACACTTTTATCACTTACGCCGCCGGCCGCCGGGCATCTATATTTGGTGAAATCGCCCCCCGCTTGCAGTCCGATGCTCGGCGCACTCCCAAAGCCTATGCCTCAATGGCAGGCAAACATGAACACCGTTCCTCGCCCCATCTTCGGTGGCGACCCAGTTCAGAATTGGTAGACCCAATTCATGCCGACCGTCTTTCGCTCCGCTGACTCCCGCGGGCACACCGACATCGACTGGCTCAACTCCTATCACAGCTTTTCGTTCGCCAACTACTACAACCCGGACCGGATGAACTTCAACGTCCTGCGCGTGCTAAATGACGATCGCATCCAGGCCGGCACCGGCTTCGGCCGCCATCCCCACGCCAACATGGAAATCATCACTTACGTGATCGAAGGCGCCCTGCGGCATGAGGACAGCACCGGCAACTCCGAAATCCTGCCCGCCGGCGGAGTCCAGCGCATGTCCGCCGGCACCGGCATCACCCACTCCGAATTCAACGTCTCCCAGACCGAGGCCGGCCATTTCTTACAGACCTGGCTCATCCCCGAGCGCGAAGGCATCGAACCCAGTTACGAGCAACTGGAAACCACCCCCGAACAGCGTCTCAACAAGTTTCTTTCAGTGGTTCGGCCTGGCGGTGATGATGGAAATCTACACATTCATCAAGACGTTTCGTTTCTCGTCAGCCGTCTCGATTCCGACGCCTCTATCAGCCATCCACTCGAAGCCGGCCGCGCCGCCTATCTCTTCATCGCCGAAGGCGCGGTCGAAGCTGACGGACATACGCTCTCAGCCGGCGACGCTCTCGAGTACACCGGCGAGTCCACGGTCAATGTGATCGGTCGCGAAGCCGCCGAACTCGTCCTCTTCGACCTGCCCGGCTAGCGCCCCATGATCCAACGCGGCGGCATGGCTTGTCGTCAGGTTCCGGTACCCCCGGGGCGACTCGAACGCCCGCACCCGACTCCGGAGGCCGGTGCTCTATCCTCTGAGCTACGGGGGCCGATTCTCGGACCCGGAGTATATCAACCGGCCTGCCGCGCGCCTTGCGCTAATCTTTCGCACGCTCGGATTCATTCCCATCTGCGAGTCTTGTAATGCTCATTACCGATGTCTCCCTAGAATCCTTTCGTTGGCCTCGTACGCGCCCGATCCGCAACGGCATGTTCGTCTATACACACGTCGAACTCAGCATCCTGCGAGTCGAAAGTGACGAGGGTATCAGCGGCATCGCCCCCGGGGCTGGCGGGTCGGTAGGTGCCGCCATGCTCGAAGGATTTCGAGATGCCCTCATCGGCCAAGACCCCATGAACGTCGAACGTATCTGGCATCAACTCTGGATACCCAAGCTCTTCGGCCGGCGCGGCGCCGAAACCCGCGTCATCAGCAGCATCGATATCGCCATCTGGGACCTGATCGGCAAATACTTGCAGCAGCCCGTGTACAAGCTTCTCGGGGGAGCCCGCGACCGCGTTCCCGTATACATCGCCGGAGGCTACTACGAAGAAGGCAAAGGGCTGGACGATCTCGCCGCCGAGATGGACGAGAATATCGAGATGGGCGCCACTGCCGTGAAGATGAAGATCGGCGGCGAGACGATCGCCGCCGATGTGGAGCGCGTCCGCGTCGCTCGCGAAGCCATCGGACCTGACGTCGCCCTCATGGTCGATGCCAACAACGCCTATCGCGCGCACGAGGCCATCCGCATAGCCAGAATGATGGAGCCCTACGACATCTACTGGTTCGAGGAGCCCTGTGGCGCGGACGATTATCAGGGCCATGCCCGGGTCGCCGCCGCGACCTCTATCCCAATCGCGACTGGCGAGAACGAATACACTCGTTACGGCTTCCGCGATCTGATCCAGCACGGCGCCGCCGCCATTCTTCAACCCGACTCCAACATAATGGGTGGGGTGACTGAGTTCCGTAAGGTCGCCGACCTCGCCGCCGCTCATGATCTGGCCATCTCCCCTCACGGCGGCCAGGATGTTCACATCCATCTCACCGCCGGGGTTCCAGCCGGGCTCATTCTTGAGTTCTATCGCGGCACCGTAGATCCACTCTGGGATAAGAAATTTATGGAAACTTTGACGCTCGATAAGGACGGAATGCTCGCGCCGCCGGACCGTCCCGGATTCGGAATCGAACCGAATTACGAAGCCCTCAATCCTCATCGCATCGCCTGACCGCCGCTCCCCAATCCCCTGGCGCTTACTTTGCACGCCCCCTGCCCCGGGCAGCTGGAATATGGCGGTTGACGAATCCCTGATGGAGTCTGTGCGCGAGGGCGGGCCGCCGGTTCTGCGCTTCTACGACTGGGAGCCAGCCTGCCTTTCCATCGGTTATTTTCAGGCGATCGCGGCCGTCAACTCCCGCGAGTGTTGTCGTCGCGGGATCGACATAGTCCGCCGGCCGACCGGCGGCAACGCCATCCTTCATCAGGGCTGCCTCACTTACTCAGTGGTGCTGCCGGTGTCTTCGCCTCTGGTAGACGGCGGGATCGTTCCCTCCTACCGGCGTCTGAGCCGTCCCTTTCAGGAAGCTCTTCTGGAATTTGGCGCGCCAGTCGTCCCCGCCCCCGCCTCGGTCCGCCCGGAAGCTGGATTCGACTGTGTTGCCGCGCCGGGCCCGTACGAGATCACGCTGGCCGGCCGCAAGATTTTTGGCAGCGCCCAGACCCGGCGTCGCGGCGTCGTCCTCCAGCATGGCTCTCTTTTCCTCGGGCCAGCGCCCGATATTGCCGGCTATTCCAGCACCCCATCCAACGGTCTCGCTTCACCCGGCCCGAACCTGCTCGACTTCCTTCCAGATGGTCCGGGCGACCTCCCCAATGCCATCGCGCGCCGATGCTCCGGAGCGTGGTCGGCCCAATTTGAAGACGACGACCTCTCGCCGGCTGAAAACGAACTCGCCTCCTGCCTCGCCCGGGACAAGTACTCGACTCCGCGCTGGACCGAAATTCGGTAGATGCGTTAGCCGGGCAACCCGCTCGTCCGGCGGTTGGCGATCCGGTCATATCCGTGAGCAATCTCACCCGCGATCCGCCCCTCACCGGGCTATGTTGCCGGGATGCTCGATCGATTCGGAACGGTGCTGGCGATCCTGCCGGCAGTCGTAGTCCTATTCTTGTTTGCCCGCGTCCTCGGACTCGGTTTTCTCGGCGGTCTCTCAAACGATCCCGGACCGGGTCCCGCGGCGGAGGCCGGAGGCCTGCCGGCGTCCGAGTTCGACCAGCGAATACCGCGCGACGGCATCCGGCCGATATACGATCCCGAATTCATTCCGGCTGCACAGGCCGGCCTGGGACCTTCCGAGATGGTCATGGCGGTGGAAATTAACGGAGAAGCGCGCGCCTATCCCATCTCAGTTCTCAACTCCCGGGAGATCGTCAACGACGTGGTCGGTGGTAGGCCGATTCTCGTCACCTGGTGACCACTCTGCTATTCCGGTCTCGTGCACGACCGCAACGTTGACGGCAGAACCCTGACCTTCGGCAACCAGGGTGCGCTCTACATGTTTAACATGACCTGGTGGGACCATGAGACCGGCAGCATCTGGGTGCAGCTAACCGGCAGCGCCGAGCGTGGTGACCTGGTCGGCGCAACCCTGGAGCAACTTCCGGCCTACACCGGTCCCTGGAGCACCTGGCTCGCCTCCCATCCCGACACCCTGCTGCTCGACGAATCCCGTGGATCTTTCTTCCGGGAAGTTCCGCACGGCAGGTTTGTAATCGGCATAGCCCTGGGCGACGACTCATCGGCCTACTACTTCCCGGACGCCGCCGCGGTGGGCGTTCTCAACGACTCCGTCGGAGCCACCCCGGTGGTCGTCTACGTGCGCGAAGACACGCGGACATCAAGATATTTTTGCGGGTCGTTGACGGTGAAGCGCTCACGTTCACGGCCATCAATGATCTTCTCGTGGACGATCAGACCGGAAGCACCTGGTCCCCCGAGAACGGGCTCGCGCTGGACGGTGAGATGCAGGGCCGGTTCCTGACAGCGATCCCCTACACCCCAGCATTCGATTGGTCGCGGCGAGACTTCTACCCCGCCGCCAGGTTTTACCCCGAGTACCGCGGGCGCTAGCTCCGCTCGAGGAGCAGGCCTGCCCACCGCTCCGCTACCTGTTCCACCCCTTCGACCGTCTTTTCTGATTCCAGGTCTTCTCCGCCTCGGACAGTGCCGTTCGCCACATCCCATAATCCCTCGAAACCGAATTCTGCAAACGCCGCCAGCGTCGCCGGCAAAGCTTCGCGTCGGGCCACAGGCACAGCCACGGCATCCGCTCCCCGCTGCCGCAATATGCTGTTCAGATCAGCCAGCAAATCGTCGTCCGTCTGATCGAGAACGATCCCAAATGCCGCCGTGCCGGCACCGATCTCACGGGCTCGATATACGTCGGTGAGGGTGGACAGTGCAATCTGCCCCGGCGCGACCTCCTCGCCGGCCACCGCCGTGCCGTACGTCAGAAAGCAGTTGTCGTACCTGAGAGCCAGCACCCGGCTGATCAGGCCGTGCGGTCCCATCGCGATACCGATCGTCGGCGCCGTCAAACGTTCAAATAATCGCAGCACCGCCAGCGAATCCTCCGGGCTCCGCGCCATCCCGACGATCTTTACTATCCCCATACCTGACGCCGTCAGATCCCGAGTAGTTCGATCCAGCTCGGGGGGCATCCGCGCGAAATCGTGATGCGATACCACTACCCGGTGCCGGTGCGATTCGGGCACGAACCGGACGGCGTCGAGTTCGATGTCGATGTATTCGGCGCCAAGATCCAGAGCCTGCAGCAACACCGCCACCCGCCGCATTTCGTCCCCTTCGTAGCGCCCGCCCTCGCGAACCGGACGATTGGTCACCACCAGGGGCAGCGGCCGTTCGGTCACCAGAGCCTTGAGGTCGTAGTCGTCCATCCGGTCGAGCCGCAACTCGATGATGTCGGCCCGGTCAGCCAGGGCCTCATAGTCGGCCAGGGCCGCGTTAGTGTCCCGCGGCCCCAGCGCTACGCCAAGCATTCGCCGACGTCCGCTGTGCGAGTTCTGATTCACCGTCGCCATCCGTGTAATGTATCCGCGCGAAGATTACGTAACAGGTCTGGCCGGGCCTATCGCCCGGGCAGCCAAGCAAATTGGAGAACGCTCTTGGCCAGAATGATCGGATTCTCTTCGACGCTCAAGTACAGCCTCGACGAGCTCCGCGAATTGCTTACGGCCAACGGCCACGAACTCCTGGAGGGACCCGATTACAGCGGTGTTCCCACCGAGGATGATGTCTCCGAAATGCTGGCCGATCTTTTGCCCGATGCCGACGCCATCCTGCTTGGCGGCGCCCTCTTCACCGCAAGTCACCTGGCCGCTGCCCCCAATCTTAAGGTCGTTTCCCGCGCCGGTGTCGGCTACGATGCCGTTGACCTCGAAGCGACGGCCGCCGCCGGGGTTCCGGTCACGATCACGATTCACGCCAATTTCGAAACCGTTGCCGATTTTGCCATCACCATGATGCTCGCCCTCAGCCGCCGGTTGATTCCCAATCACGCCGATCTCAGTTCCGGCACCTGGAATCGAACTGTCGGTAACGACTTCTTCGGCCGGACCATCGGAATCGCCGGCCTCGGACGAATAGGCCGGGCGGTGGCTGTCCGGGCAAGGGGATTTGGCATGCCGGTAATCGCCCACGAGCTGTATCCGGACGAAAAGTTCGTCGCCGAGCACGATATTCGCCTGGTCGATCTGGACACGCTCTGTCGCGAGGCCGATTTCATCTCCCTGCACATGCCCGGTACGCCGGAGACCCGACATTGCATCAACGCCGAGCGGCTGGCTCTCATGAAGCCCACCGCCTACCTAGTTAACACCGCCCGCGGCATCTTGATTGATGAGCCCGCTCTGCTTCACGCTCTGACCAATGGGGTCATCGCCGGCGCGGGCCTCGACGTATTCGATGTCGAGCCGATCTCCGAATCTCCCTTCTTTGGCCTTCCCAACACCATCGTCACTCCCCACATCGCCGGGATCAGCGACGAGGCCAACCGGCGGATGATTCTCGACTGCGCCAAGAACGCGATGGCGGTTATTTCTGGCGACTGGACCCGTGACATCGTCGTCAACGGCGTCTATTCAGACTAGAAATCGACCGCCGGTGATTCTCGCATTCGATTTGGATGGCGTGATCTACGCCGGCGGCGATCTGATTCCTGGCGCGGCCGAGGCGGTCACGCTTGCCCGAAGTCTCGGTCACCGAATCTATTTCATCAGCAATAACGTTCAACTCAGCTCCGTCGAACTGGCCGGTCGCCTGCAGGTTCTCGGCGTCGACGCCGACCCGGCCGAGATCGTTTGCGCGACCGAAGTTACCGCCGACGTCGTTGACCGGCTCCAGCCCCGCCCTAATCGCGTTCTCGTGCTCGGCACCGATGCCATCGCCGACCCGATCGCCCGCACTGGGATCAAAGTCATCCGCGGTCTCACCGCCGATCCCGTCGATGCCGTCGTCCTGGGCATCGATACCAACATCGCTTTCCAAGATCTCGCCGCCGCCCACCGTGTCATCGAACGCGATGGCGCCGTTCTCGTGGCCCCGAATAATGACGCGTCCTTCGCCACCGCCGGCGGCACCACTCCCGGCGTCGGCGCGTTTGTCGCCGCACTCCACGCGTCCTGTGGCGCCGATCCCGTCATAGTCGGCAAACCCGCCCCTCACCTGTTCCAGCACATCCTCGATATCGAGGGCGCCGAGGCTGACGATCTCTTCGTGGTTGGTGACAGTCTCTATTCGGACATCGGTGGGGCGAAATCTATCGGCGCACGGTCGGCGCTCGTCCTGACTGGCATCAGCAGCCGCGCCGAAGCCGCCGCGCTACCCGCCGATCGCCGGCCCGATTATGTCCTCGACCGGCTGACCGACATCCCCTTCGCCGAGCTGGCCGCCGCCCGGAAGGTCTCAAACTTGGAATAGTGATCGTTCCCGGCGCTCTCGCCACGACTGAGATCACCGGAATCCTCGCTGCCGTCATTGGTGGTTCGCTGGTAGGCTCGGACTTGGTTAATGCTCGGGACTTCCCCGGACATCGCGGCCGCTGACCGCTGGCCCGACGGCGCAATCGTCGCGGCCTGAATTTAGGAAGTGTTGATGGCGTTTCGAGATCTGCGCGAATTCCTCAAGCTTCTCGACGAGCGGGGCGAACTGCACCACGTCACCGTCGAAGTCGATCCCGATTTGGAAATCACTGAGATCACCGACCGGGTCGTCAAGTCCGGCGGTCCCGCGCTCCTCTTTGAAAATGTGAAGGGCTCTCCTTTCCCCCTGGTCACCAATATTTTTGGTTCCGAAGCCCGCATGAGCCTGGCCCTCGGGGTTGATGAATGGGGCGAACTCGAACATCGCATCGAGAAGCTCCTGGAACTGGCGATGGGTCCGCCGCCGAAGGGAATATTTGGCAAGCTCGGAGCGCTCGGCGACATCATCAAGATGGGCCGGATCGGTCCCAAGGAAGTCGGATCGGGGCCGTGCCAGGAGGTCGTCGAAACCGAGAACCCCTCGCTCTCCGAAATCCCCATCGTGAAGTGCTGGCCCGACGACGGCGGTCGCTACATCACGCTCCCGCTCGTCTTCACCCACGACCCCTCCACGGCCCGACGAAACGTCGGTATGTACCGGCTCCAGGTATTCGACGAGCGGACTCTGGGCATGCACTGGCAGCTTCATAAAGGTGGCAGCGAGCACTTCCGTCAGGCCAAAAATGAAAATCAGCGCATTGAGGTCGCCATCGCCGTTGGCACCGACCCCGTTCTCACCTACGCCGCCACCGCGCCCCTGCCTCCAGACGTCGATGAGATGGTCTTCGCCGGCTTCCTTCGGGGAAAATCCGTGGAGATGGTGCGCTGCAAGACGGTGGACATCCTCGTCCCGGCCCACAGCGAGTTCATCATCGAGGGCTACGTCGATCCTGCGGAGTCCCGCACGGAAGGCCCGTTTGGCGATCACACCGGCGTGTACTCCCTGGCAGACGAGTACCCGGTATTGCATGTCACCGCCGTCACCCGGCGCGAAGATCCGATTTACGTCTCCACCATCGTCGGCCGCCCGCCGATGGAAGACGCTTACCTGGGCAAAGCCACCGAGCGCCTTTTCCTTCCTCTGATCCGGCTCATGATCCCCGAACTTGTGGACATCCACCTCCCGGTCGATTCCGTGTTTCACAATTTCGCCCTGGCCTCCATCCGCAAGCGGTATCCCGGCCATGCCCGCAAGGTCATGCACGCCATCTGGGGGCTGGGCCAGATGATGTTCACCAAATTCGTCATCATCGTGGATGAAAACGTCGACGTGCAGAACCTGCGCGAAGTCCTCTGGCGCGTCGGCAATAACGTTGATCCGTCCCGGGACGTCGAAATTGTCATGGGTCCGACCGACACCCTTGAGCACGCCTCCGCCCAACCCCACTACGGAGGCAAACTTGGTATCGACGCCACGATCAAGCTTCCCGAGGAAGGCCATCACCGGGAATGGCCCCCGGACGTTGTCATGTCCCCCGAGATCAAGGACCTGGTGGACCGCCGCTGGTCCGAATTTGGTTTTGACTGACCGGTCCCGCTCAATCCCGGGCTGGGCTCGATCATGATTGCCCGGGCCGGGGTCTATCTGGAGTCCGTACGCTTCCAGCACACGATCTTTGCCCTCCCTTTCGCGTTTGCCGCGATGCTTCTGGCTGCCGGCGGCTGGCCTGGCTGGTCCACCGTGGCGTTAATCACTCTGGCCATGATCGGCGCCCGCACCGGCGCCATGGCGGCCAATCGTCTCATCGACGCGAAACTCGACGCCCGTAACCCCCGCACCGTCTCCCGCGCCCTCCCCGCGGGCCTCATGCATCAGCGGGAAATGCTGGCCCTCGCCGCCGCCGGTTTCATCTTGCTGGCCGTCGCCGCCTGGCGACTCAATTTTACCGCCCTCGCCCTCGCCCCGGTAGCCGTCCTGCTCGTCTCCGCCTACCCCTACTTCAAGCGATTCACCTGGCTATCTCACTGGTTTCTGGGCCTGGCCGACGCCATCGCGGTCACCGGCGCCTGGATCGGTGTCACCGCCGGACTCGACCTCGCGGCCATCCTCCTCACCCTGGCGATGATGTTCTGGATCGCCGGCTTCGACGTCATCTACGCTTGCCAGGATGTCGAAGTTGACCGCCGCGAAGGACTCCACTCGGTCCCGGCCCGATTCGGCATCGGCCCGGCTCTCTGGTTCTCCCGCGTCTCCCACCTCATTGCCGTCGCCTGCATGTTCGCGCTGGGTCTGGTCGCAGAACTAAGCTGGGCGTACTGGATCGGAGTGGCCGGCGCCACCGCCATTCTTATCTACGAAGCCGCCCTCGTCCGACCCGACAACCTGGACAATCTGCAAAAAGCATTCTTCGACATGAACGGCTACGTTTCCATAGTCTTTATGGCTTCCGTCATCCTCCACTTCGTAATCGCCGCATGAATACGACCGCCAATTCCGAAAACGTCGCCCTCGCCGTATCCGGCGCCAGCGGCGCGATCATCGCCAGAGAGTTCGCCGCTGCTGTCCTGGATAGCGGATTTCACCTCCACTTCATCTGCACGCGCTACGGCCGGCTCATGTGGGAACACGAACTGGGCGAGACCGTGGACGCCACGATCGCTGACTTGCAGTCCCGGGGCCCCGTCACTGTCTACAAGACCGGCGAGATGACCTCCGCCCTGGCCAGCGGCTCGTTTCCGGTCCGCGCTTATGCCGTTATCCCCTGCAGCATGGCCAGCGTCGCCGCCATCGCCACGGGAGTTGGCACCAGCCTCGTCCACCGCATGGCCGACGTCGCGATCAAGGAGCGGCGCCCGCTGGTCGTGGTGCCCCGGGAAACTCCGTTATCCCCCATTCACCTCCAGAACATGCTGACCCTCAGCCAGGTCGGGGTCACCGTCCTGCCGCCGATGCCTGCGTTCTACCAGCATCCCGAATCGCTGGACGACGTGATCAACGAAGTCGTCCAGCGCGCCCTCGCCGCCCTCGGGCTCATCTCCGAATTGCCGCGTTCACTCCAGTGGGGCGCCGGCTCCGACTAGCTTCCCGACACTTTGGCTCCGGCCATCTCCTTGAGTTCTGCAGGAGGCCGACGAAACGCATAGGCCTTGGTGACGGCGTCCAACAATTCGTCCGGAAGATCGTTTATGTCGGCCATCGTTTCAAAGTGCCTCATCGCGGCAAGTGGTTTGCCCAATTTGTCTGCTTGATTTCCCGATATCCCGGCCACCTTCTCGAAAAGTGGAGAGAGCATTGATACTTGTCCCAGTGAGTCATCAATGATTTGCGAAATCGTTGCGTTCAATTTGAAGATCCGTTTCGGGGAATCCCGTTTGTCTTTGTCATCCGGCGGATTCGCAGGCAACGGATCCTCATCATGAATGACGTGATACGGGATACGGAATCCGTTTAACAAACGTATGTAGCTCGGAATGTTGAACTTGCCGCCGCACTCGATAACCGATACCGCCTGTTCGAAGGAGTTGTCTTTGCGAGCTAGATAAGGAACGCAGGCTCGCTCAGTCGGTCCCTCCACCAGAACTACCTTCTTGGCGAAGAACATTTCGGACCTCTCGGCGTCTAGTGCCTGAGACAGTTTGAACAGAATCTTCACTGCGCGCCTCTCGGAGGCATCGAAGATGTCGTCCAGACACTGCCGGAGGGAGGTCCCCTCCTTCGCCGTTCTCTTCTCGACGATACTGATGGATCGGTAGTCGTCAACATCCACAAAGTGGGCAGAGTGGGCGCAGACGAAGATCTGCTGACCGTCAGCTTCGGCGATTCTTTGCAAATCTTCTGCCAGTCGTCTTTGCGCGTGCGGATGCAGAAAAAAATCTCGGGCTCCTCGATGGCGAAAACGGTTGAGATGGACGTATCCGACGCAACTGCATCGTCGTCAGATTCTGGCCTGCTGAGGACCTTCGCCCAGACGCGGACGAGAGCGAAGATGAGGGCTCGTTGCAGACCGTGGCCCTTTTCCACGGCTGGGGTTCGAAGACCGTCGTCTAGGAATATCCCGCTTCCTTGTTCGAGCACGCTGCTGAGGCTTGGGGGTGAGATATCAATGTCAACGCCAGCGAGGTTCCAAGCCCCGAGCTCAGCTTTAAGCGATTCTTCCAATTCTCGGAGCGGGTTGCTGCCCTCCGCCCTACTTCCCAGGCTGTCCAGCATCTTCTGTAGAATCGGCTGGAATTCCCCATATTCTTTACGACATACGCGCGAGCTCGGTGATCGTTCTCGACCAGAGCTTTCCGAAAGTTGCGGTTGATTGCGTCTTCGATTCTTGGGTGAGGTCTCTTACGGCAGGCAGGAAATGAAGATCCGGGAACACACCCGGCTTCATGCGCCTGGAGCCAAGAACATGCCCGTCTTCCAGACTGGTTTCGAATTCTAGTGTTGCCTCGTGCAGACGGATGCGATCGTCGTGAAGCTCAGTAAGTCTTGCCTTCGTGAGGCGGCATCCCTCGGCCAGCGGATTCAGTTCGGGGACTGAAGCGGCCTCCAGCCTGACCTTCTCCGGAGTGTTAAGTTTCGGCCACGCTTGGTCCCCTCGAAGCCACCATTCCACCCGCTGGGTCACGTAGCCACTCGATCTATATTCAATATCGCCTTCATCGCGTATCGCAGATTTCTGAACTGTGAAGTCGCCCTGGTCGTCAAGGTAGTTGTGGAATGTGGTTGCTTCTTGCTCATCCAATTCACCAAATGTCAGTTCGACTGAAAGCTCCGTGGAGCGCGTCTCATCCGGTGATTTAAAGAAGTCGTCAGCCGTAAGTTTTGCCCTCGGCTCCAGACTGAATGCGATCGCCCTCAGAATGTTTGATTTCCCGTGATTGTTGGCCCCGACCAGGACGACCTGAGATGAGCACTCCATCTCCAGATCGCGAATACTACGAAAGTTGTGGATCTTGATTCGTGCGATTCTCACTTGTCCCCTCCGGCCACGGAACGACTCACGCCTTGAGCTTTAACGCAAGTTTAGATTAGAGTGGACAAGGGCTTGCTATTGGCGATCGGAATCGACGGACGCTGGTGGCCCGTATAGCATTCGCTGGCTCCGTAACCGGGTTCTAGCAAGAAGAAAAAGGAACCATCCCCTTGCCCCTTGCCGCCCTCATATTCGACCTCGACGAAACGATCATGCCGGACAACCCGTCGGCCGAAGGCGCCGCCGTGGCCGCAGCCGAAATCGCAGCCAAACGCCACGGCATCGACGCTGATGATCTAGCCGCAAAATTATTCAAAACAGCCGGGACCATCTGGCGCGCCTCCGACCTCAGCCCCCACGCCCGCGGGCTGGGAATCAGTTCCTGGGAAGCTCTCTGGGGCGACTTCGACGACCCTGATCCGGGTCTGCAAGCGCTGGCCCGGTGGGTGCCCGAGTTTCGGGTGCAGGCCTGGGGCCTTGCCCTCAAGGAGCACGACATCGACGACGAAGCGCTGGCGGTCGAGCTGGCCGACGCGTTCCGCCGGGAGCGCCGCGCCCGCCACCTGGTATTCCCCGAAGCCCTGGCCGCGCTTGACGATCTGGCGGTGGACTATCGCTTGGCCCTGCTAACCAACGGCTCGCCGAACGTGCAGGGCGAAAAGATCGACGGCGCGAATCTACGCGCTCGTTTTGACCCCATCGTCATCTCCGGCGAAGTCGGCGTCGGCAAGCCCGAACCGGCGGCGTTTCGGCACACTCTCGGGTTGCTGAGACTCGATCCGGCCCGAACGGCCATGATCGGCGACAGCTTTCGGCGCGATATCGTCGGTGCGGCCGAACTCGGCATGTTCACCATCTGGATGAACCGCTTCCGCAAGACCCTGCCCGCCGACACCCCCGACGATCTGCCGGAGGCCGACGCGGTGGTTTATGACCTCTCACAGATTCGCGCCGTCCTGCCCGACTAGACCACCAGCAGCTCCGCCCCCGCGTCCCGGATCGTCGCCAGCTCGTCGTCGGTCAATTGCATGCCGGCCGCCGCGGCGTTCGCCCGGGCCTGCTCTGGAGACTTCATCCCCGGAATCGCGCAGCTCACCGCCGGGTACGCCAGCACGAACGCCAGCGCGATATCCACCATCGATCGCTCCGGCGTCACCAGCGCCTTAACTTTCTCTGCCGCCGCCAGTTCCCGCAGAAAACGCTCACGCCTTTCTCCCTCGTTCCACCCGCTTCGCACCGAGTCCGTGAACCGGGTGTCCCGGTCATAGCTGCCGGTCAGCACCCCCTGTCCCAGCGCCCCCCGGATCTGCGTCCCGATGTTGCGCTCCGCGCAGGTCTTCAACGCCCCAGCCTCCGGGCCCCGCCGCACGATGCTGTATTCAATCTGCACCACGCCACAGTTCCCCATCCGGTCGAATTTCTCGATCACCCCGGGATTCATGGTGGATACCCCGTAGCTGCGGATCTTGCCCTGCTCGACCAGTTGTTCGAAGGACTCCACGAATAGGTCCGCGTCCTCCGGGTCGGCCTGGTGACACAGCAGCACGTCGATGTAATCGGTCTGAAGCCGGTGCAGCGCCGCGTGGCAGGAGTTGATGATGTGCATCGGGTGGGTGTAACGGCCGGCGTGGCCCTGCCGCGATAAGAAATTCCCGACCTTCGTGGAAATGAAAACGTCTTGCCGCCGACCCTTCAGCGCCTTCCCTAACCGCTCTTCCGCCACCAACGGACCGTAGCCGTCGGCCACGTCGAAAAAGTTCACCCCGGCATCGTGCGCGGCATGGACAGTCGCCGTCGCCAGCTCGTCGTCCATGTTCCCCCACTGTCCCCCCAACGCCCACGCGCCCAGGCTGATCGCCGAAACCTCAAACCCCGTCTTCCCCAGCGTTCGATATTCCATATGCACTTCCGATCGGTCGGCTCCGGGCATCGCCGGGGCTCTACTACATCAGTTCGCGAACCCCACTCGTTGCAGCCTGGTGATCGCGGCAAGTTCGTCGTTGCCCAGCGGCCGCATGTTCCCCACCGCCACGTCCTCCTCCACGTGCTTTGGTCGAAAAGCACCCGTCAACGCCACCGACACCCCGCGATTCGCCAGCACGTAGAGCAGCGCTGCCTGCGTGATCGTCCGGTCTTCGCTGGCCAGGAACGATAGCTTCGCCGCCCTCTGTATCAGTTCTTCCACGTCGGCCCGTTGCATCCGGCTGCGCTCATCGTCGGCGCCGAACTCCTCCATGCTGTCGATCGTCCTCGTCAGCAGGCCGTCCGCCAGCACGCCCTGCGCCACGATTCCGATCCCCTGCGAGCGTGCCTCCGCGAACGTCTCCGCCGACCCCGGTTCGAATACGTTGTAGCGCACCCCGATCACGTTCAAGCCCATGTCCAGCAACGGACCCAGTTCCGCGTCCGAGTCCGAGATGTCCACGCCCACGAATCCCGCCTTGCCCGTCCGGGCCACATTCTGCAATGCCTCCAGGCAGCCGCCCTCATCCAGCTCCGCCTGCGTCGGGTTCTGCAGCATGAAGACATCCACGTCATAGCTCTTCAATCGCTCGATGCTCGCGCCCAGTCCCGCCAGCAGCGACTCGTACGAGAAATCCCGCTTCAGCTTTCCATCGTTGATCTCGACCCCGCCCAGCGCCCCCACCACCCAGTAGTCACGATCTCGCGCGATCGCCCGCCCGATCACCTCTTGCCCGTGCCCGTCGCCATGGGCTGGGCTGGTCATGACGAAGTTCATCCCCAGCTGCCGCGCCCGCGCGATCATTTGCACAGACACGTCGTCGTCCGGCGCGCCGAATCCATGGGGCACCTTTTCCCCTTCCTCACCCAGCCAGATCGTCCCCCCGATTTCACGTGTCCCTAGGCCGATTTCGGAGACGCGCAGTCCGGGTCGCCCGGGCGCGCCTAGCTCGCGATACCGCATCCGAATCTCCTAAGAACTTTGCTGTTTTTGGCCTTCCATTGTCAACGCCCGCGCCTCGCGGGGCAAACCTAACCCGACCAGTGATCGACTCCCGACCCGACCGTCCGCACTCGTCTCACTCCGGGCACCCCCTGCCGTTCGCCGTACCGGCAGTCTGCCAGCAGCACGCATTCCTCGCACCGCGGCGTCTTCCGGCATGTCGCTTTGCCGTGCTGGATTATCAACGCGTGAAACTCGGCATACTCCCGCACCTCCGGTTCCAGCGCCGCCATCACCGCCTCTCGCAACACCTTCCGTGACACGTCCGCCGGCACGATCCCCATACGGTCCAACAAGCGAACCGTATAGGTGTCGATCACGAATGACGGCTGCTTGCTGGCGTACAGGATGATCGCGTCCGCCGTCTCCGCGCCGATCCCCCAGATTCCTAGTAGCTCTTCGCGCAGCCGCTCCAGGGGCAAACTTAGAAACATCCCCAGATCGCCCTCGTAACCGTCCAGAACATGCTCGCAAAATCCGGCCAGCTTCGCGGCTTTCTGGTTGTAATAGCCCGATGGGCGCACCAGATCGGCGAGTTCCGCCTGCGAGAGCATCGCGATCCCGATCACCGAATCGGCTCCCCGGGCCTCGATGTTGTCCAGCGCGCTTCGCGCATTGGCCCAGGCGATGTTCTGCACCAGGATCGCCCCGGCGCACATCTCGAACGAGTGCCGCGCCGGCCACCATTCCTGCGGCCCGTACTCGGCCCGCAGCACCCGATGGAGTTCGTTCAGGCTGCGGCCTAACGCCTTCGGGTCGAGCCAGTACGACTCGTTCTCGGCAGAAGATGTTTTCCTGTCTTCTTTAGTCCGCGTCGTCGAAGCCGTACCCCTCCGCCCGATCCGCGGCCACCTTTGTCGCTGCCGCGATAAACGTGTCTACGTCCATCGCGTCCAGACTCTGCTCCGACCGCAGCCGCACCGACACCTTGCCCGCCTCGACGTCCCGGTCGCCCACCACCAGCATGTACGGAATCTTCTGCATCTGAGCGTTGCGGATCTTGCGATTCATCCGCTCGCCGCGTGCGTCCACCTCCACCCGCAATCCGGCCTCCCGCATCCGTTCCGCCGCCTGCTGGCAATACTCCTCGTGCCGGTCCGCGATCGGGATCATCATCACCTGCACCGGCGCGATCCATACCGGGAACGCCCCGGCGTAATGCTCGATCAAGATCGCCACGAACCGCTCTATTGAACCGAGCAGCGCTCGATGGACCATCACTGGTCGCTTACTCGAGCCGTCCTCATCTTCGTACTCGATGTCGAATCGTTCCGGCAGGTTGAAATCTACCTGGATCGTGGTCAATTGCCAGGTCCGCCCGATCGCGTCCCGCACCTTCACGTCGATCTTGGGTCCGTAGAACGCCGCCTCGCCCGGGACCCGGGTGTACTCCAGTCCCTGGGCCTCAAGCGCCTCCACAAGCCCCTTCTCCGCCAGCTCCCATAGCTCGTCCGCCCCAACATACTTTTCGTCGCCGCTCTCGTCGCGCACGCTCAGGTCGATTTCCAGTTCTCCAAAGCCGAACGTGTCCAGCATGAATCGCGCGATATCCAGCGCCGCCACCACCTCCGTCGCGAACTGATCCGGCCGGCAGAAGATGTGCGCGTCGTCCTGGGTGAAGCCGCGCACCCGCATGGCGCCGTGCAGTACCCCCGAGCGCTCGTACCGGTACACAGTCCCCAGCTCCCCGAATCGCAGCGGCAGATCACGGTAGCTACGGGTTCGCGAGCCGAAGATTTTCACGTGGAACGGGCAGTTCATCGGTTTGGTGATGTAGGTCTGGTTTTCCAGTTCCATCTCCGGGAACAGCCCGTCCGCGTACCAGCGGGTGTGCCCGCTTGTGTCCCAGAGCTCCTTACGCCCGATGTGCGGGGTGAAGACGATGTCGTACCCGCGCTTCCGATGTTCCGCCCGCCAGAAGTCTTCCAGAATCTCCCGTAGCACCCCACCCTTGGGATGCCAGAGCACCAGCCCCGCCCCCACCTCCGGGTTGATCGAAAATAGGTCCAACTCCCGCGCCAGCACCCGGTGATCCCGCCGCCGCGCTTCCTCCCGCCGGTGCAGATATTCCTTCAGGTCTTTCTTCGACGGAAAACTGGTCGCGTAGATGCGTTGCAGCTGCGGCCGCTTCTCGTCGCCCTTCCAGTACGCCCCCGCGATGGACAAGAGCTTGTAGACCCCCACCCGCCGGGTGTTCTCCACATGCGGTCCGGCGCAGAGATCGAAGAACTTGCCTGATCGGTATATCGAGATCGTCTCGCCTTTCCCGACCAGGTCCTGGATCGCCTCCACCTTGTAGGTCTGCCCCGCATCCTCGAACAGCCGCAACGCCTCCTCCCCCGAGACCTCCTCGTACACGAACGGATCGGCCGCCTTTACCACGGCCTTCATCCGCCGCTCGACCTCCTTCAGGTCCTCCGGAGTCAGCGCCCGCGGCAGGTCGAAGTCGTAGTAAAACCCATCTTTGATCGGCGGCCCGAAACCGAGCTGCGCATCGGGAAACATCTCCTGCACCGCCGTCGCCATTACATGGGCGCACGAGTGGCGCATCTTCTCAAGTTCGGTCATTGCCATGGGGTCGTCTCCAGCGTGATTTCAGCAAACGTCATCAGGAGCCGAACAGGCCTGGCCTGTCCGGGTGGGGAACCCCTCCTCAACGTCCCGGCTAGCGGGTCGCCCGTCGGGAGGGGGCCGTAGTGACGGTGTTGCCGATTGGTTGCCGCACGCCTGACCTTCGATCTGATATCGGTAACCAGCGGCCGGGCCGCCGGGGACATCGCAGCGTATCACAGCGAATTCGCCGGATTGAACCGCCGGTCCAGCCGGCTTGGACAGCCGCCTCATAAATGCTATTTTCCGGGTTCTACTTTGACCGTGGCGACCGGCCCGGCCGCTCGTCGACCATTCAGGATTTCTTCTTGATCTTCGTCTTTTTCCACATTGCCGCCGGGAATGCTTTCGCCTTCGTGACCCGCTACGCCCGCGGCTCTACCACCACGTACTTCACGGTCGGGGCCGTCAATTACGCCACCGCCATGGTCGTGGCCGTCACCTGGGCCGTGCTGGACGGCGGGCTTAGTTTCGAGTGGCCGGCCATTGTTTTCGGCGTTTTTCAGGGCCTTGTGTACCAGACCATGTATATCGTGCTCTTCGCCATGATCGCCCTGGGGGGCCTGAGCATTTCGTTCACGGTGAATCGCCTCGCCGTCGCCATACCCATCGCCGGCGCGATTTTTCTCTGGGGCGAGGCTCCATCCGCCTTCAGGGTGGCCGGCATAATAGTGTCATTCATCGCCCTGCCTCTTATCGGTTCCGACGCCCAGCGGGTGGCCCGCCGCACCGGTGCGAGCAGCCGGCTAATGCCGTTGCTCAGCCTGTATGCCGTCATCTTCCTGGGAATGAGCGGGCTCGCCGCCAGAGCCTTTGTCGAAACAAGGGTCGAAGCGAACGCTGTGGATCTCAGCGCCTTTCTCTTCATGGCCGCCACCGCCTCGTCGGTCATTACCTGGCCGTTTGCTCGCCGCCTGGCCCGCAACGAGGCCATCCGCCGGGGCATTCCTCCCGGCCCCGTGGCCGGTCGCGTTCAATCCCGGGTCCTCCTGGTTGGCGTCGCCCTCGGCCTGCTGAATTTCGTCCAGAGCATTACTCTCATTAGCGCCCTTGTGGCCCTACCCGCTTCCTTCGTATTTCCGTTTACCGCAAGCGCCGCCCTGCTCATCCTCACCGCCGTCGATTACGTTGTCTGGAAACAACGATTCGGACGCCTTACCGTCATCGGCCTGGCCCTGTCAGCCATGACCGTTCTTCTAATCAATTTCTGAACTTCGAAGGCGAACGCAGACGTTTCGCCACCCCACGATTTCCGTTGCTGGGTTGCTGGTTTGGTAGTAGGCTCTCTCGGTCCCACGCCGGACTGCACGGCGGGACCGCCGACCAATCAAAACCCACCAAGGATATCCATGCACGCGTCCTATCCGATTCCGCGCCGACGACGATTTCTGGTTGTGGGATTTTTGCTTGTCGCCCTGATGTCGTTCTTGCTCGCTGGCTGTGGCCAGTCCACGGACGAGGCTCCGTTCGGTTCGGACGATAGCGCCGCCCCGAAGACAGCGGCGGTGGTGGCGGCTCCGGCCGCCAAGGTAGCGACCACGGCGCCCACGGCGGTCGAGACAGCCCCGCCGACCGAGCCACCCAGCGCTCCGGCGACTGGCGGGGGCGAGGTTGACAGCGCGGCCGCCGAAACTTTGTTTATCGGCAAGGGCTGTGGAGCGTGCCACGTGCTGAGCACGGTGCCCGGCGCCGTCGGAACGATCGGCCCGGCCCTTGACGGGGTGGCGTCAAGAGATTTGATCGCCGGTACGCTCGAAGTATCGCTCGATAATTTCAAGACGTGGCTTGAGAATCCCGGAGCGGTCAAGCCGGGAACCACGATGCCGACCCTCGGTCTTCCGGCCGATGACCTCGACGTTCTCGCTGCATGGTTGATGACGCTGGAGTAGGGTCCGGCCCGGTTGTTCGCTGTGTAAGTAAATCGACTGCGGACTCGGGTTGTAGATGCGAGACTCTCGACATGGGTGGTATCGAATCTCGTGGTCGTGGTGCTGGTTCCGCGCTGAGTCGGCGCGGCGCTCTGGGCTTCGGCGCCCTCGTCGCCGGACTGGCCCTTGCCGGCTGCGGTCAGGCCGCGGGTTCCGCGCCCGAGTCCGGTTTCGCCTCCGGCACTTCTGACCCGCTGCCCGACATCGGCCTTGCAATTGGCGACCGCTTCCCCGATTTCGAAGTGGAATCCCTTGCGGGCGGGAAGCTGTCTCTGGCCAGCTACGCCGGCCGGCCTCTGTTCGTAAATTTCTGGGCCACCTGGTGCGGCCCGTGCCGCATCGAGCTTCCGGAGATGGAGGCCATCTGGGCGAGTCGCGAGTTCGGCGATCTCGCGATTATCGCCATCAGCATTGGCGAACGCCGCGATACCGTTGAGACGTTCGTAACCGAGGAGATTCCCCTTACGTTCGATGTAGCCATCGATCCGAGCGGCAAGTTCAACGACACGTACAACATCATCGGCATGCCCACCAGTTACTTTCTCGACACCGGCGGCGTTGTCAAGGACGTCAACATCGGCGGGATGAATCGCGATCTGCTGGTTAAACGTATCAGCACCATCGCGGACCCTGTCTAAAGTCCACAATCCCACCGCCGAACGTCCCCCCGAATCCGCTCGCTTATTCGACGGTGACGCTCTTCGCCAGATTCCGCGGCTGGTCGACATCGCAACCCAGACGGACCGCGATGTAGTAGGCGAAGAGCTGCATCGGCACCGCCATGAGAATTGGCGAGAGCAACTCCGTGGTGGCCGGCAAGCCTACAAATCGATCCGCCAGCTCTTCCAGGACGGCATCGCCCTCGTAACCAAACGCTATTATCCGTCCCTCGCGCGCTTTCGCCTCCTCGATGTTGCTGATCATTTTCTCGTACACCCGCCCGGCCGGCGCGAGCGCCACGATCGGCATCTCGTCGGTTATGAGGGCGATCGGTCCGTGCTTCATTTCCCCGGCCGGATAGCCCTCCGCGTGAATGTAAGAGATTTCCTTCAGCTTTAGCGCTCCCTCCAGCGCGATCGGGTAGTTGATACCCCGACCCAGAAACAGAAAATCGGACACTCTCGCGTACTCCCGAGCCAGTTCCTGTATCTGCCCGTCCAACTTCAGGACTTGTTCGATCCGCTGCGGGATTCGGATCAGGTCCTGCATGAGCGCGGTCGCCCGTTGTGCCTGGATCACCCCGCGAACTCTGCCTATCTGAATCGCCAGCATGTACAGGGCGGCGATGATGGCGGTGAACGTCTTGGTCGACGCCACGCCAATTTCAGGTCCGGCGTGGGTGAACAAAACGCCTTCAGCCTCTCGGCTGAGCGTGCTGCCGGGCACGTTGCATATCGCCACCACCGGCGCGCCCTGCTTCTGCGCCACCCGCATCGCAGCCAGGGTGTCGAACGTTTCCCCGGATTGGCTCAAAGCGACTACCAGACACTTTTCGTCGAGCACCGGCTGCCGATAATGGAACTCCGATCCGTAGTCCACCTCCGCCGGTATCCCGACCAGTTCCTCGACGTAGTATTTCCCAACGAGCGCGGCATGCCACGAGGTCCCGCAGGCCAGCAACACCACCCGCTCAATATCTTTCAGATTTGGTTCCACCGTTTCCAAATTGTCGAGATAGAGCTTGCCGGATTCCTCGGAGTACCGGCCCCTAATCGTGTCCGCGAGCGCCCGCGGCTGCTCGAATATCTCCTTCTGCATGAAGTGGCTGTAGCCGCCTTTTTCCGCGAGCACCGGACTCCAGGAAATTTCTTCGACGGTCTTCTCCAGCAGCTCGCCTTCCCCGTCGGTCACCACAACCACGCCCCCCCGGGTCAGCCGCACGATCTCGCCGTCCTCGATCACGATGATCCGGCGCGTGTAGGGCAGCAGGGCGGGCACGTCGGATGCGACGAACACTTCGTCGTCGCCAACTCCGACGACCAGCGGGCTCGCGACTCGCGCCGCCACGAGGGTGTCGGCATCGCCGGCCCACATGACCGCGATCGCGTAAGCGCCCTGTAGTTCTTTCAGCGAGCTTCGCACCGCTTCGTGTAAATCCGGCGTGTCCCGCAGGTGCCATGCGATCAATTGGGATATGACCTCGGTGTCCGTCTCTGACGCGAATTCGAAACCGAGACCGGTGAGCCGCTGGCGCAACTCGCGGTAATTCTCGACTATGCCGTTATGCACAACCACGACCTGGCCGCTCGAATCCCGTTGCGGGTGGGCATTTACCTCGTTCGGCCGGCCGTGGGTGGCCCACCGGGTGTGACCCAACCCGATCGTGCCCTCGAACGTCTCCGTCCGCAGCGACTCTTCCAATTCCCGCAGCTTCCCGGCGCGGCGGTGGACACGAATCTCTCCGCCCTCCAACGCCGCTATCCCGGCCGAGTCATAGCCCCGGTATTCTAGCCTCTTCAGCCCGTCTAGCAGCACCGGCACAACCGCCCGTGGACCCACGTAGGCGATGATTCCACACACGTTGTTGGCAGGCCTTTCTGAGAGAGTCTTTGGTATCCGGGGCGCGCGCGGCTCCGGCCGCTCAGATTCTACGCTCGACGCCGGTCCTGCGACGCCACGTTCACCCGGGTAAACGAACGGTCCGGTCTGGTGGTTACGCCGCGGGACTACTCCGCTATTGCGGACTCATCAGCCGGCCCGGCGGATTCGTCGCCGTTGGTTCCTCCGGAGCCGTTATCACCGTTGGGCGAGAGCAATCTGGGGGTCTCGTTTCCGCTGAGACCCCCCGCGTTCATCAAGGCGTATTCCGGGAGGTATTTCGGACCCATTCCGGACTCGATCAACTCATCGTGTTTCGCGACGATGTCAATCACGTCCTGCCCGTCCAGTTCCTCGTGTTCCAGCAGGCCCTCGGCGATTTCATGCACCGCCCCGGCGTACTTGACCAACAGTCCCTTGGCCTTCTTGAATTCCTGTTCCAGCACCTGCTCCACTCGTGTCTTGGTCTCCGCGTCCAGATGCCCCTGGCCCCACGGCAATATCGAGAAAAGGCTCCCATCCATGCCCCAGACCGCCAGCATGTGATAAGCGAGTTCCGACGCCCGCGCCAGGTCCTCGCTTACCCCGCTCATGCGCGTGCCGAGGAAAAGCTCTTCGGCGGCGCGACTCGCCAGCGCCACCTGTATCTGCGCCAGGGCTTCCTCCCGCACCAGCGTGTGTCGTTCCTCCGTCGGCTTCCATGCCGCGAAGCCCAGCGCCCCACCGTGGCGGATGATCGTTACCTTCGACAATCGCTCATGCGTCATCAGCTTTACCAGCGGCACTGCGTGCCCCGACTCGTGGTAGGCGATCCGCCGGCGTTCATCCAGCGGCATGCTGCGAATGGGTTCGCGCAATCCAAACTCGTGGTCCTCGCGTGCCCGGGTTATGTCCGCGTAGGTGATCGCGTCCCGACCATCGAAATGGGCGTGGATCACACCTTCGTTGATGATGTGCTTAATCGCGACCGGCGTGTACCCGATTGAATCGTTGGACAGCCGGTCCAACGGCATTTCCTCATGCCGAACCTTGGCTAGGTAGTAAGACGCGATGTCTTTTCGCCCGTCGAAGTCGGGCAGATCGACGTGAATTTGTCGGTCGAAGCGTCCCGGCCGCAGTAGCGCCTGGTCCAGGCTGTGGGCGAGGTTTGTCGCTCCAATCGTCAAGACCGGCGGCAAGGTCGCATGTTCTTTCCTCAGCCCCAACGAACGGAGCAGCCGCTGTCGCCAGCCGTTATCGAAGTTAGGCGGATCCATCTGGGTCAATAGCTCGTTGAGCATCATCGCGCCCATGCCGCCGCCCATCATTCCGCCCATCCCGCCGCCCGACTGCCGGTCCCGCGACATGCCGATCGCGTCGATTTCATCAATGAAGACGATCGCGCCGCCATGCTTGCGTGCCAGCTTCCGCGCCTTCCCGTACAGCATCATGATGCGCAGCACGCCGACTCCCATGAACATGTTCGAGAACCCGGGCGCCGATGCGTACGCGAACGGCAAACCGGCCTCGGTAGCGATCGCCTGCGCCAGGTAACTTTTCCCCGTTCCTGGAGGGCCTTCCAGCAGCAGTCCCCGTGTGTGCTGGCCTCCCATCTCCTTGATCTCCCGCACCCCCCGGAGCAACATCACGATCCGCCGCGCCACCTCGAGCACATTGTCGTTTCCACGATAATCGTCAAACGCCACCCCGGTCTCCCCCGCCTGCACCCAGTACACCCGCCCCCGGGCCATGAACATCATCAGGGCCCCGATTTGGATAATCATGAGGCTGGCCATGAACAGGAGCTGGAACAGCATCCTGAAAACGCCGGCCATCAGTGGGGTGGCTAACATCCACATCGCCACCATGCCCGCCATCATGATCAAGTACAGAAGGGTCTTGTACTTGTTCGCCCAGAGGAAATCGATCAGGCCGCCGGTCTCGGCCAGCCCGGCCTTTCGCCTGATGTCCTGGTCTTTGTTGCTTTGCATGGCGCCTCCACCTCGTTGCCGCTAAGTGCCCACACCCACGATCGCTGAATGCCGGACACTGCACTGGCGATTTCCGCAGTATACTTCCGCCCTTTCCCCTCCGAACGAGACAAAACTACCCGTACGGGGCCACTCCTCACGATTGACTCTCGGTGGGCGTTCGCATCTTGTACGGTTGAGATATATTGTCTAAACTCTCCTGGACCCGGGAGGCTTCCGGTCGGAATGCCGTCCCCTCGCCATAAGGTTTAGCCTTTGCCGCTCAATCCCGCCCAGATCGTCGATCGCCTGTCGGCCGATGCCTCCTTTGCCGCCGGCGTCACCAGCTGGCGAGTCGCTCCCGCCCGCGAAGCCCGGACCGCCCCTTTCCCCGAGGGCGTTAATCCCCGCATCACCGCGGCTCTCGCCGAGCGCGGGATCACCGAGCTTTACACGCACCAGGCCGGCGCGATTCAGTCGGCGCTCGCCGGAGCCAACGTGGTTGTCGTCACCGGCACCGCCTCCGGCAAGACCCTCTGCTACAACCTCCCGGTCCTCCAATCAATCGTCGAAGACCCGGCCAGCCGCGCCCTGTATATGTTCCCCACCAAGGCCCTGGCGCAGGACCAGCTGGACGAGCTCCACGGCCTGATTACGACGGCGGGCGTCGACGTCAAGACCTTCACCTACGACGGCGACACTCCGCGCGACACCCGCAGCGCGGTCCGCCGCGCCGGCCATATCGTGATCACCAATCCCGACATGCTCCACACCGGCATCCTCCCGCACCACACCAACTGGACGCGCCTTTTCGAAAACCTTCGCTACATCGTCATCGATGAGCTGCACACCTACCGGGGCGTCTTTGGCAGCCATCTGGCCAACGTCCTCCGCCGTCTCCGCAGAATTTGCGCTTTCTACGGCAGCGATCCCACCTTTATCTGCTGCTCCGCCACCATCGCCAATCCACAGGATCTGGCTACCCGCCTCACTGGCGAGGATTTCACGGTCATCGACGACGACGGCTCGCCTCAGGGCGAACGCCACTTCATCTTTTACAATCCCGGCGTCGTCAACGCGGAGCTTGGCATCCGTCGCTCGGCCATTGACGAGACCGCCAACCTGGCCAGTCTCTTCCTGGGCAACGACGTCCAGACCATCGCCTTTGCCCGCAGCCGCGTCAACACCGAAATCCTTCTGTCGAAGCTACAGGCTGATCCCGCGCTTCGGAGTCGGAAAATAAGCGGATACCGTGGCGGCTATCTCCCGTCTGAGCGCCGCGCCATTGAAGAAGGTCTTCGCAGCGGCGACGTGCGCGGTGTCATCGCCACCAACGCTCTGGAGCTAGGCATCGATATCGGCCAGTTGGAAGCCGTCCTGCTCTGCGGATATCCCGGCACGATCTCCAGTACCTGGCAACGATTCGGTCGCGCCGGCCGCCGCCAGGATGCCTCCGTCGCCATCATGATCGCCGGGTCCAGCCCCCTGGACCAGTACATCATCAATCATCCGGATTACTTCTTCGACGCTCCGGTCGAGGCCGGGCTCGTCAATCCGGGCAACCTGTATATCCTGAACAGCCATCTCAAGTGTGCTGCTTTCGAACTGCCTTTCGAGGAAGGCGAAGTCTTTGGAGGCAGTACCACTGAAGCCATGCTCGAGCATCTGGCCACCGAGGGGGTTCTCCACAAGGCCGGCGATACGTGGCACTGGTCCGTGGCCGACGACTTCCCCGCCCAGCACGTGAGCTTGCGTACCGGCGCGCTCGATAACGTCGTCATTATCGATACCACCAATAAGCCTCGCGTCCTCGGCCAGGTCGACACCTTCGCCGCTCCCATGCTTATTCACACCGATGCCATCTACCTCCACGCCGGGCGGCAGTACCACGTCGATCGCCTCGATTGGGATGAGAAGAAGGCCTACGTCAAGCGGGTGGAGGTCGAGCACTATACGGACGCCAGCAAGAACGTCCGCGTGGCCGTCCTCGACGATTTCGAGACCGACTCCGCCGGCGGCCTCGGCCGCGGATGGGGCGAGGTCCGCATAACCTCCCTACCCACCCTCTTTAAGAAGATCAAGCTTTCCAACAGCGACAACGTTGGCTGGGGCAAAATCGACCTTCCCCAGCAGGAGACCCACACCACTGCCTACTGGCTCACTCTCCCCGCCGACCTTGAGACCCGTCTCGGTCGCGAGCCTCTCGAAAGCGCCCTTCTGGGCGCGGCCCACGTGCTCCACCAGATCGCCCCGCTGTTCCTCATGTGCGACCCGCGGGATCTCGGTCGGGTCACCGAGATCAAGTCACCTTTCACCGCTGCTCCGACCATCTTCCTCTACGACGGGTTCCCCGGCGGTGTCGGCTTCAGCGAGCGGCTCTACCGGGTCCACGCCGACCTCATCTCCCAATCCGAGGAGCTCGTCCGAGCCTGTCCCTGCAACGAGGGCTGCCCCTCCTGCGTGGGGCCCCCTTCACTCCTTGGCACCAGCGCCAAGGACCATGTGCTCGAACTTCTTCAGCTCGGCGCCCGACGCCTGAAAACCGCTTCCTGAGCCCTCGGGGCCTCTTTTTCGCCGATGGCCGCTCGCTCCACTATCACCCCCGCCCCCATCGCCTTGCCGGGCGTCGAAATCGAAAACGAGCACGGCGTTTTTCTCATGGCTGAGACCAGCCGGTCGCTTGCGACCTTGCGTGACGGGGTCCGGGCCGACGACGTGCACAGCGCCGGCGGCGAACCGCTCGTCCTGGCCGTGCGGGACGGCGAATTCGCCGAATTCGATACCGCCCGCGCCCTGTTCATCGACACCGAAACCACCGGCCTCGCCGGCGGCACCGGCACCTACGCATTTCTTGTGGGAGTCGGCTACGTCGATGGATCCGACTTCACCGTCCGCCAGTACTTCATGCGCGACCTGCCCGAGGAAAAGCCCATGATGGCCGCCCTTGCCGAGCTCTTCGCCGCGCACGACTGGTCCGTCACCTACAATGGCCGGTCGTTCGATCTGCCTCTCCTGCGTACCCGCTTCATCATGTCCCGCCAGCGCCCCCGCATCGACCACATGGGCCACCTCGACCTGCTGCACTCCGCCCGCCGCCTCTGGGGACGGTCCCCCCTTGCCGCCAACGGACTCTCGCTCGGCGCCCTCGAAGCCGGCCTCTTCGAGTTTCAGCGCCCGCTCGACATTCCGAGCTGGCGGATCCCGGAAATCTATTTCGACTACCTCCGCGACTACGATCCCTCCCCCCTCCTTCCGGTTCTCGCCCACAACATTGAGGACATTGTCACCATGGCCGCGCTCCTCGGCGTCATCCAGCGCGCTCTTTCGAATTGGGAGGACGATGACTTGGTCAGTCCCTATCTCATCGCCGGGCTCGGCCGCACGCTGGCCGGGATGGGTCGCACCCGCCGGGCTGCCCGCGCCTACCGCCGGGCGCTGAGCCTCGGGCTCGACGCTGAGAGTTCCAATCGAGTCGCCCTCGACCTCTCCATCCTGCTCAAGCGCGACGGCGACTGGGACGCCTCCGTTGAACTCTGGCGGCGGGTTGCCGACGGTCGCGGCCGCATCGCCGCCCTAGCCTGTATCGAGCTTGCCAAGTTCTACGAGCATCGCGCCCGTCTCCTGGAGTCGGCCCGGGAGATGTGCGACCGGGCCAGTCGCCTCTCCGCCGGCGATGCGGATTACTGGGGCGGTCAGCTATCCGACTGGGAACTCAACCACCGCGAAGGCCGTCTCCGACGCAAGCTGGCCGTCCCGGCCGTGCCCGCCTCCCCGTCCGCCTCCGCCCGGCCCGGTCGCCGGTTCGCCCGTCGTACCTGAAGCCTCCTGCTCCCCGGCTGGTCTCACCCGTTCCCTTCAACTAACCTCCACCTGTCCACGTCCCAGCCTCCCCGAACGGAGCCACCTTGCCGGCTGACATCAGATTTGCCATCGTGGGCGCCGGCATCATCAGCGACGTACACGCTCGCGCCATCCGCGCCGCCCGCGGAGCCGACCTCACGGCCATCGTCGATATCGAGCTGGCCGCCCGCGCCGCGGCCGAGCGCCTTGCGGTCCCCATCTACGAATCCATTGGAACTCTGGCCGCGGCGGGCGTCGCCGACGCCATCACTGTCGCCGTCCCCAGTGGGCTCCACGCCCGTGTTGGAGTCGAAGCCGCCCGCGGCGGGCTGCATGTCCTCACTGAAAAGCCCATCGAGATCACCCTGGCCGCCGCCGACCGCCTCATTGCCGCCTGCCGCGATGCCGGCGTCACCCTCGGATGCATCTCTCAGTCCCGCACCGAACCCGACATCGCCGGGGCCCACCGCGCCGTGCGAGACGGTCTCCTGGGCCGCATGGTCCTTGCCCGCGCCGACACCAAGTGGTATCGGTCCCAGCAGTATTACGACGATGGCGGCTGGCGCGGCACCTGGGAGATGGACGGCGGCGGCGCCTTGATGAACCAGTCCGTCCACGCCATTGACATCCTCCAGTGGGTCATGGGGCCGGTCACTTCCGTCAGCGCCTACGCCGCCACGCTCACGCACGAAATCGAAGCCGAGGACAACGCCGTGGCGGCGATCCGCTTCGCCAGCGGAGCCTTGGGCGTCCTCGAAGGCTCGACCTCGTTACGGGCCGGGCGGCCCCGGCGACACGAGTTCCACGGCGACGCCGGTTCCATCGTCCTCGAAGACGGCCGCGCCGTCGTCTGGGAGCTCGCCGACGGCTCCCCGGCACCCTCCGCCGGACTCGATCCGGCGGATACGGCGGGCACGGTGCCGGGGCAGATGGGTCACGATCCCCACCGGCTCCAGATCGAGGACTTCGTAGCCGCCATCCACGAGGGTCGCGAGACTCACGTTAACGGCGCCGAAGGCCGCGCTCCAGTCGAGCTGATCCTGGCCATCTACCAATCCGCCGAGCAGGACGGCTACCCGGTTACGCTCCCGCTTTAGGCCATCTCCGACGGCTTCCCCTACAACCTATCCAGCGCCGCCCGCATGAATTCATAGCTCGACCGCAGGCAGTCGTAGGGATCGCGGCGAAACGCATCCTGCTCCACAATCCAAGCCGTCGTTCCCGCCTTTGCCGCCGCCGGGACGATCGCGTCCCAGTTCAGGTTCCCTTCCCCCACCGGCGCGACAAGCGGGTGCGGGTGGGTCTCGCCTTCGTCCTGCAACAGCGTCAGGTCTTTCACGTGCAGATAGTCCACCCGCCCGTGCAGTCGATCCAGCAGCCCGGCCGGGTCCACCCCACCCACCGCCGCCCAGTACACGTCCAGTTCCAGCGCTACTTGCCTTGCCTCGTCGATCAAGATGTCGAACGGTGCCGGCCCTCCGCCGTCGGGACGCATGAACTCGTGGGCGTGATTGTGATACCCGAGCACGATCCCCGCTGCGCCCAGTGCCGCCGCCACCGGCTCCGTTTTTCGGGCGAATCGCCGATAACTTTCCGGATCGTAACGGTCGGCCATATCCCGGAAGATCGGCACCGCCACGTAGGTGCAACCGATGGCCTGTAGGAATTCGATCTCCATCGCCGTATCGTCGCGCAGCGCCCCCCAGACCCGGTGCGCTCCCAGGCATTCAAGCCCGTTGTCATCCAGCATCCGCCGTGCCTCCGCCGGGCTCGTGTCCGCGTCCTCTCCCTCCACCGCACCCACCGCCGAGAACTGCACCCCGTCGTAGCCAATCGCCTTTACACGCCGCAGCGCTTCCGCCAGTCCGGCCCGATCTCCGATCTCATCCCGTAGCGAGTAAAGCTGCGCCGCGATCCTGTGCATGGTCGCCTACTTTCCGTTCATTCTTGAATCAGGTCCCCGAGTTTCTCGGCCAGGTCTTCAAAATCCGTCGCGCTCACGTCAAACTTATCCCCCGATTCCCCCTCCCCGCCAGGCTCGTGTTCGTCCGGTCTCGCCACGAAAGCCGTCCGGAGTCCGACCGCCGCCGCTGCCCGCAGGTCCGCCGGGTGCGCGGCCACCATCATCACCTCTTCCGGTTCCAGCCCCAGGTAGCTCGCGGCCATCAGGTAGACTTCCCGATCCGGCTTGTAGAGTTCCACCAACTCCGCCGAGAGGATGCAGTCCCAGGGCAACCCGGCGTGCTTCGCCATGTTCGTCAACAGTGCCACGTTGCCGTTCGATAGCGTCGCTAGCACGAATCGTTCCCGCAGCCGCGTCAGCCCCTTCACCGCGTCCGGCCATGGGGTCAGCCGGTGCCAGGCCCGGTTGAGATCGTCCTTCGCCGGCTCATCCAACCCGCTCACCGCGAACCGTTCCAGCAACTCGTCCAGGATCATCCGGTGCAGCCCATCGAGGTTCGTCCAGGGCAGCTCGCCCGAGCGAACCTGCGCCATCGCCGGCGCGTACCCGGCCTGCCAGGCGTCCGCGAACTCGCCGGCGTCGACCGCCAGACCCATTTCTGTGACCTCCCGCATCACCGCGCCCCGCCAGTCCACGACCGTGCCGAAGACGTCGAACGCCAGCGCCCGTACGCCCTCAGCTGCCACAGTGGGCCTCGATCACAGCCATTTTTTGAAGCGCGCCCCGGCCGGGTGCTCGACCAATTCCGACCACTCCACCACCCCGACCTTCTCCGCGAACTCGGTGTACAGGCTGGTCAGCTCCCGCAGTTTCCCCGGGTTCTTCACCGCCCGGTCATCCAGTTCGGTTCGGTCAGCGTCGATGTCGTACAACTCGAACTCTCCCGGGTAGCGTCGCACCAGCTTCCAGTTCTCCACCCGCACCGCCACGTTGCCCTCATGCTCGATCACGATCGGCCGGTCGCGGGTCCAATCTTCATCGGCGAATGCCGACAAAAGGCTCTCGCCTTCCAGCGGCGTGATTGCATGGCCGTTGAACTCTTTCGGGTACCGGGCCCCGGCGGCGTCCAGGCACGTCGCCATCACGTCCCCGATCCAGCCGGCCGAATGCGTCATCCCGTTGGCGGCGATCCGGTTGGGCCAGTACGCGATGAAGGGCGTCGAAATCCCGCCTTCATGAGTGAAGTGCTTGAAGAGTTTGAACGGGGTGTCGCTGACGTTGGCCCAGGGCAGGTCGTAGCTTAGATAGGTCGTCTCGCCGCCCGGCATCAGCCCGCGCACGTTCCCGCTCTGCACAGTCCGGCCGTCCCGGGTCTCCCGGGGCGCGGTGTCAGGGATACCGTCCTCCTGCAGCAATTCCGCGCACCCGCCGTTGTCGGTCAGGAACATCACCAGGGTGTTGTCCTCCATCCCCAGCTCCCGCACCTTCGCCATTATTTGTCCGATCCCCTGGTCCATCCGGTCCACCTGCGCCGCGTATACCGCCATCCGGGCGTCTTCCCAGTCCTTCAGATCCACGTCGTTCCAGTCCGGCGCCTTCTCGTCCCGGGGCGAGATTTCCCACTTCGAATCCAGCAACCCCATCCCTTTCTGCTCCTCATGCCGGGCGGTGCGGATGGCGTCCCAGCCGCCGGCGTACTTCCCGCGATACTTTTCGATGTCTTCCTCGAAGGCGTGCAGCGGCCAGTGCGGCGCGGTGAAGCCGACGTACAAAAAGAACGGGGCGTCCCCCTGCCCGTGCTCTTCGATGAACCCGGCCGCGTTCGCCGCGATCGCATCCGTGTAGTAGTAATCCCCGTAGTCCTCCGGCTCGATGTATTCGTCATCCCGCATCAGCGTGTGCGGGTCGAAGAAGCTACCGCTCCCGGCCAGCGTCCCGTAGAAATGCTGGAACCCCCGCTGCCGCGGCGTCGGGTGGGTGGCGTCGCCGGCGGTCACGTCTTTCCACCGGCTGAACGGATAATCCCCGCCCGCGTGCCACTTGCCCGCCATCAGCGTCGTGTACCCGGCCGACCCCAGCGCCTCGGCGATCGTCACGCAGTTGTCGTTGAGGAATCCCCGGTAAGGCGGCACCTCGAAGTCCACCGTCATATGTCCGATCCCGGCCTGGTGCGGATGCAGCCCGGTGAGCAGCGACGCCCGGGTCGGGCAGCATCGGGCGCTGTTGTAAAACTGCGAAAACCGGACCCCGCCGGCCGCCAGCGCGTCGATGTTCGGCGTCGCGATCTCCGACCCGTAACACCCGATGTCCGAGAACCCCATGTCGTCCACCATTATCAGAATTACGTTTGGTCGGTCCGCGGTGTCGGCCATGGTCGGTGTCTCCCAGGTTACTGAATGTGTGAGCTGATTCTAATTGGCAGCCACAGCCACAGGCACAGCCCGGCCTTAGGCCAGCCTTAGGCTGTTTTTTCTAGCAGCGGGTGCGAGTGGGAACCGGCAGGCGCCTGGTGGTGGTTCCCTGCTGGCTCAAGTCCTACGATCTGCGCAGACGGCACACCGCGTTCGACGGCCCCCGGGCCAACGATCGTTCTTGTAAACGAGGTTGGCGGGAGGTACGGCTAGTAGTGGGAGCCCGGGTAATTCAGCAGGTTGTACCGTCCCTTGAGCCGTTCGTACTGCTCGTCCCACGAGATGATTCCGCACCGCTCGACGAAGCCGGGATAGATACCGGTTAGCTCGGCCATTCGCGCCGGGTTGGTCGCGGACAGGTCGTGTTGTTCGGTGCGGTCCTCGTTCATCTCATAGAGTTCCCAGTCGCCGGCCCGGTCCTTCACGAGCTTCCAGTCGCCGAGCCGCACGGCAGCGTTGCCCTCGTGCTCCCAGCAGAGCGGGTCGAGCCGGCACCAGTCGGCGTCCTGGAAGGCCGGCAGCAGGCTCTCGCCCTCGGTCGGCGTGATCTGCTCGCCCTTGAATTCTGTCGGGTAATTTGCCCCGGCCGCATCCAGGCACGTGGACATTACGTCCATGATGTGCGCGGGGGCGTGAGTCATGCGACCGCCGGCGATGGCGGCGGGCCAGTGCACGATCAGCGGCGTGGAGATGCCGCCCTCGTGTACCCAGTGCTTGTACATGCGGAAAGGGGTATCGCTGGCGTTGGCCCAGGGCAGGTCGTAGCTCGCATAGGTCTCGTCGGAGCCGGGTTCAATGTCGGGGCTGTTGCCGACGCGGACGAGCCGGCCGTCGGGCGTGGTCGAAGTCGGGATTTCGGACGGTCCGTCCTCGCCCAGGAACTCGGCGCAGCCGCCATTGTCGGACAGGAAAAAGATCAGGGTGTCGTCCAGGATGTCCAGTTGCCGCAACTGCGCCACGATCCGCCCGATGCCCTGGTCCATCCGGTCGACCTGCGCCGCATACACCGCCATCCGCGCGGCCTCCCATTCTTTTTCCGTCACTTCCTGCTCCCAGTCGGGCGCCTGGGCGTCGCGGGGGCTGATTTCCCACTTGCTGTCCAGTAGCCCCATGCCCTTCTGCTGTTCGTGCCGCGAGGCCCGCAACTGGTCCCAACCGCCGGCGTACTTGCCGCGGTACTTTTCGATGTCTTCGGGAAGGGCCTGGAGGGGCCAGTGGGGGGAGAAGTAGGCGACGTGGATGAAGAACGGGGCGTCCTGCTCCTGCGCCTCGGCGACCATGCGGATGGCGTTGTCGGTGATGCCGTCGGTCAGGTAGAAGTCGCCCTCGGGGGGCCTTCGATACGGTCATCGACCGAGATACCGGTCGGGTGAAAGTAGTTAGCGCCTTTGGCACCCCAGTAGTGGTCGAATCCGCGATCGACGGGGCGGGGATGGCGTTCGTCGCCGAAGACGGCGAGGGGATCGGCGAGGCCGTGCACGTCCCCGCCTACGTGCCACTTGCCCGACATCAGGGTCTGGTAGCCGGAGGGCTTGAGGGCCTCGGCGATGGTGACGCAGTTCTGGTTGAGGAAGCCCTGGTAGGGGGCGACGCCAAGGTCGGCGGTCATCTGCCCCACCCCGGCCTGGTGGGGATGCAAGCCCGTCAGTAGCGACGCCCGGGTCGGGCAGCAGCGGGCGTAGTTGTACATCTGCGTGAACCGGACCCCACCCGCCGCCAGCGCGTCCAGGTGGGGCGTCGCGATCTCCGATCCGTAGCAGCCGATATCGGAGTACCCCATGTCGTCGGCCAGGATCAGCATGATGTTGGGTCGCGTCCCGTGACCCGGCGCTTCGGCCATCAGCCTTCTCCTTTTGCGCGTTCGGCGGCTTGCGGCCCCGCCTACTTCTTGTAGGACAGCGTCTGGTACAGGCGCAGCTTCGTCGGCGCCATCTTCGGCAGGTCCAGGATTTCCTCCCAGAGGATCACCCGCGAGTTCGCCGCCCAATCGTCGTAGAGACCGCGCAGTTCGGCGATCTTGTCGGGGAGTTTGTCGGCGAGGTCGTGCAACTCGGTGCGGTCCTCGTCCATGTCGTATAGCTCGAGGTCGCCGGGGAACTTGCGGACGAGCTTCCAGTTTCCCTGCCGCACCGCCAGGTTGCCCTCGTGCTCCCAGAAGATTTCCCGGTCCCGGCTCCAGGCGTCGTTGGTAAAGGCGGGCCGCAGGCTCTCGCCCTGCAACGGCTGGATCTTGTTGCCGTCGTACTCGCTCGGATACGGCGTCTCGGCGACGTCCACGCAGGTCGCCATCACGTCGATCAGGTGCGTTGGGGAAGTCACCCGCTGTCCGGCGGGGATCGCCTTCGGCCAGTGTGCGATGAACGGTGTCGCGATGCCGCCCTCATGGGTCCAGTGCTTGAAAAGTTTGAAGGGGGCGTTGCTGGCGTTCGCCCAGGGCAGGTCGTAGCTGAGATAGGTGTCGTCCGGACCCGGCGTCACGTCGCGATGATTCCCGACCTTCACCGCCCGGCCGTCGCGGGTCTCGGTGGGGGCGACTTCGACGCGGCCGTCCTCCTTCAAGAACTCGGCGCAGCCGCCGTTGTCCGACAGGAACATGACCAGGGTGTTGTCCTTCAGTCCCATGGCCGCGAGCTTCGCCATGATCCGCCCCACGCCCTGGTCCATGCGGTCGATCTGGGCGGCGTAGACCGCCATCCGGGCGTCTTCCCAGTCCCGGTCCTTGACCTCGCTCCACTCCGGGGCCGACTCATCCCTGGGCGAGATGTCCCATTTCGAATCCAGGATTCCCGAGCCCTTCAACTCCTCATGCCTTGAAGTCCGCAACTCGTCCCAGCCGCCCCGGTACCTGCCGCGGTATTTCTCGGTGTCCTCCTCGAACGCGTGCAACGGCCAGTGTGGGGCGGTGAAGGCGACGTAGAGGAAGAAGGGGTTGTCTTTGACGCCCTGCTCGCCGATGAAATCCACCGCATTCTCGGCGATGAAATCCGTGTAGTAAAAGTCGTCGCCTTCCGGTTCGATCGGCTTATCCCCGTCCACCATCGTGTGCGGATTCCAGAAACTTCCCGCCCCGGTCAGGGTGCCAATGTGCCGGTCGAATCCGCGCTGCACCGGCAGCGGCCACTGCTCCTCGCCCGGGTGCGCCTCGTGGGTGGCCGACAGCAGGTAGTCGCCGCCCACGTGCCACTTGCCCGAGAGCATTGAGGCGTACCCGCCGCCCTTCAGCGCCTCGGCGATGGTGACGCACTCGCGGTTCAAGAATCCCCGGTATCCCACCGTCTCCAGGTCCAATGTCATGTGCCCAATCCCGGCCTGGTGCGGGTAGAGGCCGGTCAGCAGCGAGGCTCGCGTGGGGCAGCAGCGGGCGTAGTTGTAGAACTGGGTGAAGGTCGCCCCGTTTTCGGCCAGCGCGTCCACGTTGGGCGTCGCGATCTCCGAGCCGAAACATCCGATGTCGGAGAAGCCCATATCGTCCACCATTATCAGGACGATGTTCGGTCGGGTGTCGGTCTCTGCCTGATCCGCCATCTTCGTACTCCTTCGGCCGACGCTTCTCCGGGAATCCGGTGCAGTGATGCTACGCCGCCTTCCGACTCCCTGTAAAACCACCGCCGAATTCCCCGCCCCGACCCCTTCCCCTAACATCTCGGTGGCGACCCGCCGTCCCGCCGAACCGGAGGCAGCCGTGAAAATCACCAACGTCCAGCCCATTCAGGCCGACGCCGCCTGGGCCGCCTACACCTTCGTCAAGGTCGAGACGGACGCCGGCATCACCGGCTATGGCGAATGCTCCGACTGGCGCGCGCCCAACGCCGTGGCCGGCGGCGTCCTGGATATGCGCGGTGTTGTCCTCGATCAGGATCCCATGGCCGTCGCGGCGCTCACGGCCGCGATGAACCGGCACAATCAGCAGGCGCCCGGCGGCACCATGGGACGCGCAATCGCCGGCATCGAATGCGCCCTCTGGGACATCAAGGGTAAGGCGTACGGCGTTCCCGTCTACGAGCTGTTCGGCGGCCCCTTTCGCAATCGCGTCCGTCTGTACTGGTCCCATTGCAGCACCTATCGCGCGCGCTACTCCGAACTCCTCGGCACTCCGCCCATCCGTACTTACGATGACATCGCCGACCTCGGCCGCGAGGTCGTACAGCGCGGCTTCACCGCCCTCAAGACCAACATCACCATCCCTGGCGATCCAGCCGACGTTTATGCCACGACGGACGGCATCCTGGAGCCCGGCATTCTCGAGCGCATCACCAGCCTGCTTGACGCCTTTCGCGCCGGCACCGGCGACGGGTTCGACCTGGCCCTGGATATCAACTACAACTTCAAGACCCACGGCGCCACCAAGATCGCGAAGGCCCTGGAGCCCTACGACATGATGTGGCTGGAACTGGACACCTGGGAGCCGGCGGCCCTGCGGCAGGTCACCCGCTCGACCTCCACCACCATCTGCTCCGGCGAAAGCGTCAACACGCTTCTCGACTACCGCCCGTTCCTCGAACAGAAGGCAATGGACGTCGGCATGGTCGACATCCCCTGGACCGGCTTCGCTCAGGCGAAGGCGATCATTGACCTGGCCGAGAGCCACGACATCGTCATGGCCCCTCATAACTATTACAGCCACCTCTCCACCTTCATGGCCGCCCACCTCTGCGCCGCCACCCGCTGCGTGCAGATCATGGAAACGGACGTCGACGCCGCTCCCTGGCGCGACGACCTCTTCACCGAAATCCCCCAGATCGAGGATGGTTATCTGGTCATTCCGGACTCCCCGGGTTGGGGCATCGACCTCAACGAAGAAGCCATCGCCGAACGCCCCTGGCACGGGGCCATCCCCTCGTCCGGCGTACTGAGCCCTCCCGACCGCTAGCCTGTCGGCCGGGCCGGCCCGGCGGTCAAAGCAGCGAGGCGCGGGTCGGGCAGCAGCGGGGGTAGGCGTAGAACTGCGAGAACCGCGCCCCGCCGGCGGCGAGGGCGTCCAGATTGGGCGTCTCGATCTCGGACCCGAAACCCCCCAAATCGGAGAATCCCATGTCGTCGGCCACGATCAGGACGATATTGGGCGGCGCCGGCGCATTGTTCTGATTCAGCTCAGATCCCGATTCGGCGGGCATCTCGTTTCGTGCCGTTGCTATCATCTAGTACCGCATGGCCCGGTCGGGGCCGAGATTCTGGGTCATCACGGTGCGGTTGAAGCTCTTCAGCACCAGCTCGGCTTTCGTCCCGGCATGGTCGGAGCTGTCCCAGAGATTTTCGAACTCGTCGGGGTCGTTCTCCATGTCGTACAGCTCGCCGACATCATTGCCGTGATAAACCACCAGCTTCCAGCGCCGGTTGCGATACATGGTCGCCCGAGATCTGTCGGGGAGCATGATGCAGTCGGCGAACTCGCTCCAGACGAAGTCGCGGTGTTCTCCGGCCGGGGACTCTCCCGTCAGGATGGGCAGCAGCGATTTTCCGTGCATGTCTTGCGGCGCCGCCAACCCGGCCACCTCCATGAACGTCGGCACGATGTCGGTCAGCTCGACCAGCGCGTCGCTGATCACGCCCTGCTCAAAACGTCCCGGCCATGAAATCATCAGTGGCACCCGCACCAGCCCCTCGGAAAATCGGCACCCCTTCAGCGCCAGGCCGTGATCCCCGAGGGTCTCGCCGTGATCGCTCATGAAGATCACGATCGTGTTCTCCCGCTCGCCGATTGAGTCTAGATGATCCAACAGCCGCCCGAACTGCTCGTCTATCAGCTCGATCATTGCGTAGTAGGACGCCTTCACCTTCGGGAATCCCCAGTGCTCCGGCGGATGCGAGCTCGTCTGGAAATCGACTCCGGCGTCGGAGATCTGGTTCTGGGTCTCTACATCACTCTCCCGAAATAATGGTGCCGGGAGGGTATCCGGGTCGTACCGGCGATAGAACTCCCAGGGCGCATCGTGCGGCGGGTGGGGATCGAATGGGTTCAGGCTGATCAGCCAGGGCTGACCTTCGTCGCGATCTTCGTCGATGAACTCGATCGCCCGTGTGGTGCACCAGGTTGTCTGATGCAGTTCGGGCGGGGCGTTGTCCTGCTCCGGTGTCGGCTCCCACAACCCGCCCTGCGGCATGTCGCCGGCCGGGCGCGGCCGCCGTCGCTCGTCAAACTGCTCCAAGACGTCGTCGGCGTTCGCCCCCTGTTCTTCGATCCACTCGTAATAATCACCCCGTCGCTTCCAGTCCGAGCGCGGCGCGTGACTGTAATGGAAGAAGCGGTAGCCGTCCTTCGCCCGCGACTCCTGCCCGTTGATTCCCCCGGCCAGGTGCAGCTTCCCGACCAGCCCGCAGTCGTAGCCGTCATCCGCCAGCTTCCGCGTTATCAGCCGCTCCTCCACATCCGGCGACACGGTCCCGTTGCCGTTGCGGGTGTTACGCACATGACTCGGGTACATCCCGGTCAGGAAGCTCGACCGGCTGGCGGTGCAGATGGGCGCCTGGCAGTGGGCGTGGGTGAAGGTGACCGCGGATTCCATGAAGCGGTCCAGATTCGGCGTGTTGATGTGCTGGTTGCCAAGTCCGTGGATCGTGTCGAAACGCTGCTGATCGGTGCAGTACCAGATGATGTTGGGTCGCCGCTCGGCCATGTTTTCTCCCTGCGATAGCGACCCGTCCGGCCGGGTCTTTAATCCGTCTCCCGCCATGTCTAGCCGGATCTCCGACGATCCCGGCTTACGGGAACGGTCGTCGGGAGCGAGCCGCCGATCATGACGGGGATAGCACCTGATTGTAGGACCTGAGCGCAGGCACAGCCTCAGCCACAGGCTGTTTTATCTAGCAGCGGGCGCGAGTGGAGAAAGGGCGGGCGGGGTCAGGTGCGGAGGGTGGTGTGGAAGCGGGCTTCGAGGGCGCGGACGATTTTGGCGTGCTGGGCGGCGACCTCGTCGTCGGTGAGGGTGCGGTCGGGGTTGCGGTAGACGATGGAGTAGGTGAGGCCGCGCTTGCCGGTGGGGACCTGGTCGCCGCGATATTCATCAACCAGACGCACGCTCTCGACCATACCGCCGCCGGCGCTGAGGATGGCTTCGGTGAGGGCGGCGGATTCGGATTCGAGATCGACGACTATTGAGACGTCCTGCACGACGGCGGGATAACGGGGGAGGGGATGGAAGGCGGGGGCGTCGGCGGCGAGGCGGAGGAGGGCTTCGACGTCAACGAGGAGGGCCCAGGCGGTCTGGTCGATGTCGAAGAGCGCGCGGGTGGTGGGGCTGATTTCGCCGAAGGCGGCGAGGAGGGTTTCGCCGGCGGTCACCATGGCGCAGCGGCCGGCCTGGAAGGTGGGATGGCGGAAGGGCGCGGCTTCGATTTCGTCGATGCCGCAGCGGTTGAAGAGCAACGCGGCGAGTCCTTTCAGGTCGAAGAAGGTGGTTTCGCGTTGCCCGTCCCAGCCAGCGTTGGAGAGGTACTGGCCGGTGACGGCGGTGAGCAGGCGGCGCTCTTCGGGGAGGTCGGCGCCGGCGGGGATGAAGAGCTTGTCGAGCTCGAAGAGGGAGAGGTCACGGTCGGTGAAGCGCACGTTGGCGGCCAGGGTTTCGAGCAGGTGGCCGAGGGTGGCGGTGCGGAGGGAGTCCTCTTCGGCGCGGAGGCGATTGACAAGCTTGAGGGGCGGGAGCTCGACGGGCAGGAAGCGGGAGGCTACCAGTCCGCCCTGGTCATCGATGGAGTTAGCGCCGGAACCGCCTAGCAGGCGTTGGAGACGGTCGGGGCTGGTGGTGGTGTAGGTGATGACTTCCTGATAACCGGCGGCGGCGAGGATGTCTTTGATGAGGTCTTCGCGGTGGTCGATTTCGTTGAAGACGGAGCCGACGACGCCGCCGCGGGGGAGGGTCGAGGGGATGGAGTCGTAGCCGATCATGACGGCGACTTCTTCGACGAGGTTGGCGTCCATGGTGATGTCGGCGCGCCAGTGGGGGACTTTGACTTGCAGGGTAGGACCGCCATCGTCGGTGACGTCGAGGTAGGCGCGGCGGAGGGCATCGACGATCTCCGTGCGGGAGAAATCGACGCCAAGCAAGCGGGGGACTTCGGCGAGGGGGAAGTTGATCTCGACGGGCTCCATGTGACCGGGGTAGGCGTCTTCCCAGAGGTCGACGGCTTTAGCGGCGCCGATCTCCTCGGCGAGTTGGGCGCTGCGGCGGAGGGCGAAAACGGTGGTTTCGGGGGAGAGGCGCTGCTCGAAGCGGCGGGATGCTTCGCTGCGCAGGCCCATTGTGCGCGAGGTGTTGCGGATGCGGGTCTGGTTGAAGTTGGCGGCCTCGAGGAGGATGTCGGTGGTGGAGTCGGTGACCTCGCTGTCGAGTCCGCCCATGACGCCGGCGAGACCGATGGGGCCTTCGGCGTCGAAGATGACGGTGTCGGCGGAGGTGAGTTTGCGGTCCTGGCCGTCGAGGGTGTGGAGGGTCTCGCCGGCCTCGGCCGGGCGGACGCCGATGAGGTCGCCGCGCAGCTTCTGGCGGTCGAACGCGTGGAGGGGCTGGCCGGTCTCCAGCATGACGAAGTTGGTGATGTCGACGAGGTTGTTGATGGGGCGCTGGCCGGCGGCTTCGAGACGGCGCTGCATCCAGTGGGGGGAGGGGGCGAGGGTGAGGTCGTGGAGATAGCCGGCGGAGTAGCGGGAGCAGAGGTCGGGATTGCGGATGTCGATTTTGAGGTCGGGCAGAACGGAGCGGTCATCGCGGGGGGAGCCCGGGTCGGGGAGGGTGAGGGGGAGATTGAAGAGGCCGGCGACGATGCGGGCGACGCCGATCATGGAGAGGCAGTCGGAGCGGTTGGGTTTGAGGTCGAGTTCGATGACGTCGCCGCCCAGGTAATCGATCAGGGGAGTGCCGACGGGCGCGTCGGGAGGGAGGATGAGGATGCCTTCGTGATCGTCGCCGAGGCCGAGCTCGCGGGCGGAGCAGACCATGCCGGAGCTGGCGACGCCGCGAATCTTGGCGGGCTTGAGGACCATGGGGCCGCCGTCGCCGTGGGCGTCGATGAGGGTGGCGCCTTCGATGGCGAAGGGCACGTTGTCGCCGACCTTGATGTTGGGAGCGCCGGTGACAACCTGACGCTGCTCGACGCCGAAGTCGACGGTGGGCAGAGTGAGGCGGTCGGCGTTGGGGTGGGGATCGACGCTGACGATCTTGCCGACGAAGACTTTGTCGCGATCCCAGCCGGCGCCGATGGACTCGACGGCTTCAACCTCGATGCCGGCGTCGCCGAGACGGTGGGCCAGCTCGGCGACGGGGACCTGGATGTCCACGTAGTCGCGCAGCCAGAGGAGGGGGATTCTCATGGGGCCGGGCGGCTAGACGAATTGCCGCAGGAAGCGGAGGTCATTGCGGTAGAAGTGGCGGATATCGTCGATGCCGTACTTGAGCATGGCGATGCGCTCGACGCCCATGCCGAAGGCGAAGCCGGAGTATTTGCGGTGGTCGTAGCCGGCGCCTTCGAGGACGGCGGGATGGACCATGCCGGCGCCGAGCATCTCTATCCAACCGGTGCGGCCGCAGACGCGGCAACCGTCGCCGCCGCAGACGTGGCAGGACATCTCGGCTTCGCAGCTGGGCTCGGTGAAAGGGAAGAAGCTGCCGCGGATGCGTATCTTGCGGTCGGGGCCGAACATGGCGCGGGCGAAATATTCGAGGGTGCCGCGCAGGTCGGCCATGGTGATGTTGGTGTCGACGGCGAGACCTTCGACCTGGAAAAAGGCGGATTCGTGGCTGGCGTCAACGTCCTCGTAGCGATAGCAACGGCCGGGGGTGATGATGCGGATGGGAGGCTCGGTCTTCTCCATGACGCGGGCCTGAGCGGGGGAGGTATGGGTGCGCAGGAGCATCTGGCCGGGGCGGTCGGGATTGTCTACGTAAAAGGTGTCCCACATGTCGCGGGCGGGATGGTCGCGGGGGATGTTGAGCTTCTCGAAGTTGTATTCGTCCCACTCGACCTCGGGGCTGTCGACGGCGCGGAAGCCGATGGAGGCAAAGACGCGGCGGATGTCGCGGAGGGTGCGGGTGACGGGATGGAGTCCGCCGACGGTCGGCTGGTAGCCGGGGAGGGTGACGTCGATGGGCTCGACATCGGCCTGAGTGCGGGCGGCGAGGATGGTCTGGCGGTCGTCGAAGGCGGATTCGAGTCGCCCGCGGGCGGCGTTGGCGGCCTGGCCGATGGCGGGGCGCTCTTCGGCGGAGAGTTTGCCGATTCCGCGCAGGATGCCGGTGAGTTCTCCACTGCGGCCGGTGTAGCGGCGGCGCCAGTCGTCGAGGTCGGCGGCGTCGGTTTCGGCGAGCTCGGAGAGAGCGGTGGCTACGAGGCGGTCAATCTGATCCTGCATGTCGCTTCCGGAGAATGCGGTGGCGGGGCCGGGTGGGCGTAAAAGGCCCGCCGCAGAATAGGACAGGGGGAATGGTGATGGCGAATCGCGGCGGGAGGCTGTGGGAGGGGGCCGGCGTCCCGATCAGGCGGCTATCGCGGCGCGGGCGGTCTCGACGATCTTGGCGAAGGCGTCGTCGTCGTTGACGGCGAGCTCGGCGAGCTGCTTGCGGTCTATCTCGATGCCGGCGCGGCGGATGCCGTTAATGAGCTGGCCATAGGGAAGGCCGTGAAGGCGGGCGGCGGCGTTGATGCGAATGATCCAGAGCCGGCGGAACTGGCGCTTACGGAGGCGGCGGCCGATATAGGCGTAGTCGAGGGCATGCATCTCCGCCTCGTGGGCAGTCTTGTAGAGGCGATGGCGCCCGGAATGGCGGCCGCGGGAGGCCTTGAGGACGTCCTTGCGGCGGCGACGGGTCGCGACTGAATTCTTGGCTCTGGCCATGGGTCGGGGTCTCCTGTGGGCCTAGCCGCCGCGCAACATCGCCATGACTTTGCGGGCAAAGCCAGGGGTGAGGGCGGTCATTTTCTTGCCGGCCTTGCGGGCGCGGTAGGACTTCTTGGTCTTGAGATGGCCGGAGGCGCCTTTGGCGTGCATGAGCTTGCCGCGGCGGGTGACGCGGACGCGCTTGGCGGCGGCTTTGCGGGTTTTCAGCTTCGGCATGGCAAGGCGTCGTCTCTTAAATCGGGGTGTGGTCCGGTCCCAAGGGCGGAATTGTAGCATCTGGAGGGGTTCTAGCGGCAGTTTTGTGGAATCCGGGGGCGGCGGTGGGCGGGCTGGTGGCGCGGAGCCCGTAGGATAGGGCTGCGGTGGGGAGCAAATAAGGAGCGAGTCATGCTCAGCCGGGCGCCGGTTGGCGTACACATTCTCATCGAGATTATCTTTTGGGGATGGACCATAATTCATTATCTGGTACCAAGGATGAGCGGAAGGACGAGCAGCCGGAGCAGTACGCGGAGCTGATGGACAAACTGGAGGCCCTCGTTTACCAGAAGTTCGGGGCTGAGACCGTGGTAGAGACGGAAGTTGGGGACGATGTAGCCGGATGGGGGCTGTTGGGATCGGGAAAGAGACCTGGAAAGCGGGCCGGCCGCGATAAGCCTTTCAGGTGGAGAGAGTGATAATGCGGGTGAGTTTGAAAAGAGGTTCCATGGAAGCGACGCTGGTAGAAGAATTTCGACAGGTGCTGACGAAGATAATGACGGCGGTGGAAGCGGCGGCCGCAGGTGGGGCGAGCGAAGCGCTGGAGGATTACAAAACGGCGCTGGTGCGATTGGAGGAGCTGGGGGAGCGGCTGGGTCCGGAGGAAAAGCGGATGCGCCACTTTGTGGAGAAGCACGGGTTTAGTCAGGCGCTGGACGAGCTGGAGGCGAGATTTCCGAGCGCGGGCCCGGCGTAGGCGGTCAGCGGCCGGTTTGGTGGGCCTGGCCGCTCAGGAGGAGGTGTGCTCACCGCGATAGGCCACGCAATCGTGGACCAATGGGCAGGTGGGGCACTCTGGCGCCCGGGGCGTGCAAACTAGCGCACCCAGGTCCAGAAGGGCGAACAACAAGGCAGGACGGTCATCGCTCCCGACATTTCCGAGCAGCTCCGAAACCTGCTCCTTGATCTAGTGATCCTTTCTGAGCTCACCTCGAATTCTTTCGTAACCGCGGAACCTTGAGATGATCCTGGCAATGTTGCCGTCTACCGGACCGGCCGCCTCACCATTCATGACGACCGTGAGGAAGGCGCTGCCGTATTCACCAATTCCGGGGATGTCCTCGTTTCCATAGGCCGGCGACGGCTCCGCCGCCGATAGGGTCCGGGCGGCGGCGATCATGTCCCGACCTCGCTGTCGGCCAAGGCCCAGGATTGCGATAGTCCGCTCAATTTTGTACCGGTCGGCGTTCGCCAGAGCTTCGGGCGTGGGGTACTGGGAAATCAGCTGACGGTAGGCTCCGACCGCGTTATCGGCCTGCGTTTTTCGTAGCAAGATCTCGGCGATGAAGAGCTGAAAAACATCCCTGGTCGTTCTCCACGGATAGCTCCGACCGTTCTCCTGGAACCAGGCAGCAGACCATTTGACGCCGACTGGAAGAGCCGATCGTGATCCTGATGAGAGTCAGCCAGCTGTGGTCCTGTTATTTGGTTGGGTAGCCCGGAAACGGGGAAGTCAGATATTTCCGAACTGTGAGCAACAGCGAATCCAGATGGGGTGGCCGACGCTGACCTACCGCGTTTCAAATTTGCTTTTGAGCCAATCCAGCAGATGAAGTTGATCGTCGGTCGTGGCCCGTCGCACCTGGGTTAGAAGTGTCAGCCGGTCGGGCTTGGCCGGAGCGGCATTCTGGAGGCCTTCATTGCAGTTCATACATTGAACGCGAAGATTCTGGGGCGTATCATCCCCGCCCTTCGATTTGTCGATAATGTGGCCCATCGTTAGGCGAATGGTTCAATTCTCGTCAAACGGATTCGGGTCGCCGGCTGCCACCCCGCACATCTGGTAGGTGCTTCCGTTCCGCGCAAGAACTTGCGCCCGGGTCGCTTTCGAGATCGTCCTGTCGAATACGGGGCGCCGTTCGGAGCTTTCGAGGATGTGCTGTCCCGGTTTCAGGGTCGCCCGATCACGGTGCGACAGGATTGGGTAGCCTTGCTCGTCTCTGAGTTCACGCAGTCGACGGGCCCACTCACTTTTGTTGCCGGAAGCCGCCCTGATCTCGTCAGATTCCAATACGCGACCGACGTGATCCTGATTGGAGACATCGGCAAGCTGGAGTTGCTGGCGGCGTATCCGCGCCTTTACACGGGCTCGCACGTGCGGCACGGGAAGGTGGAGGTGATGCGGGCTGCCCGGGTGTCGATTCGGGCGGAGCGCGGACTGGCGGTGGAAGGAGACGGGGACATGCAGGGAGGGCTGCCGGCGACGTTTGAGGTGCTGCGGGGAGCGTTGCGGGTCATAGCCTGAGATGAGGCGGCGGGGCTATTCGCCTGGTTGGTTGGAGGAGATTCCCGGGCGGCGAGTGCGCAGCAGGCGGAGGCCGTTGAGGACACCGATGAGGGTGCTGCCTTCGTGGCCCAGGACCGCCAGGGTGAGGGTGAGCCAGCCACCGAGGGCGCCGATCAAAAGGATGGAGATGACGGAGATGGCCCAGATGAGGTTCTGGCGGACGACGCTGGTGGCGCGGCGGCCGAGATCTAGGGCGAGAGGGATGCGGTCGAGCTCGTCGGCGGTGAGGACGACATCGCCGGTCTCGAGGGCGACATCGGTGCCGGCCAGTCCCATGGCGAGGCCGAGGTCGGCGGCGGCGAGGGCGGGGGCGTCGTTGATGCCGTCACCGACCATGGCGACGGGTCCGTAGCGGGCGCGCAGTTCCCCGACGAGGCGAAGTTTCTGGTCGGGGAGCAGGTCGGCGTGGAATTCCTCGATGTGGGTCTCGCGGGCGATGGCCTGGGCGACGGCGGGGGAGTCGCCGCTGAGCATGACGGATCGGATGCCGAGGGAATGGAGTTCGGCGACGGCCAGAGCGGCGCCGTCGCGGACGCGGTCGGAGAGGGCGATGAGGCCGACGGGGCCGCGGCGCTCGCCGCCGACCATGAGGGTGGAATAGCCGGACTCGCGGAATGTTTCGTAGCCGTCGGCGGGCATGGAGGTCGATTCGAGGGCCCAGTCGGGGACGCCCTTGCCGACCCAGATGCGTTCGTCGTCGATACGGGCGGTGACTCCCCAGCCGGGATCGGCGGAGAAATTGTCGGCGTCCTGGAGGGACAGGCCGCGGTCTTCGGCTTCGACGACGACGGCGCGGGCGAGGGGATGCTCGGAATGCTGCTCGACGGAAGCGGCGAGGGCGAGGATGTCTTCTTCGGATTCGCCGTTGAGGCAGCGGACTTCGACGACGACGGGGCGGCCGATGGTGAGGGTGCCGGTTTTGTCGAAGGCGACGACTTTGATGGAGCCGGCGGTTTCGAGACGGTCGCCGCCTTTGAAGACGATGCCGCGTCGGGCGGCCCCGGCGATGGCGGAGAGGATGGCGGCGGGGATGGGGATCATGACGGCGCAGGGGGAGGCGACGACGAGGACGGTCATGGAGCGGTAGACGGCGTCCTGCCAATCGAAGGCGAAGGCCAGGCGGGTGACGAGGAGGACGGCGATGGCGATGGCGATAACGACGATGGTGTAGACGGGGCCGAGGCGTTCGGCGATGCGCTGGGCGCGGGGGCGGGCCTCTTCGGCCTCCTCGACGGCGCGCACGATCTGGGCGAGGGTGCTGTCGGCGGCGGTGGTGGTGGCGCGGATATTCAACACGCCGAGCTGATTGAGGGTGGAGGCGTAGACGTGATCGCCGGGACACTTGTCGACGGGAATGGCTTCGCCGGTGACGCTGGACTCGTCCACGGTGGAATCGCCGTCGAGGACGGTCCCATCGACGGGGATGCGATCGCCGGGCCGGAGGATGATGATGTCGCCGAGGACGAGATCGTCGATGGGGATTTCGACTTGGGAGCCGTCGCGATCCACGAGGGCGGTTTCGGGTCGAAGCTCCATGAGGGCCTGGACGGCGCGGCGGGTGCGGACCATGGCGTAGGTTTCGAGGGTGCCGCTGAGGGAGAAGAGGAACATGAGGGTGGCGCCCTCTTCCCAGAAGCCGATGGCGGCGGCGCCGATGGCGGCGGCGATCATGAGGACGTTGACATCGAGCTGGCGCTCGCGGGCGGCCTCGTAGGCTTCGCGGGCGGGGAACAGGCCGCCGGAGAGATAGGAGATTACAAACAGGGTGAGGGAGACGGCGCCGGACCCGGAAAGCTTGTCGATGACAAGCCCGACGATGAGCCCGACGAGACATAGGCCGGTGAGGACCATCATCAGCCAGACTTCGGTGATGTGGAAGCGGTATTCCTGGGCGCGGGCGATCATGAGGTGTCAATCATCGCGTGGTGCGCCGCGATCTGTCCACGGGGGATACCGGGTGGAGGCTAACCAGACTGGCCGCGATGGCGCAGGAGATGGTCTACCAGGACGAGGGCGAGCATGGCCTCGACGATGGGGACGGCGCGGGGGAGGACGCAGGGATCGTGGCGGCCGCGACCCTGCAAGGTGACTTCGTTGCCGTGCTCGTCGACGGTTTGCTGGTCGCGCATGATGGTGGCGGTGGGCTTGAAGGCGGCGCGGATGATGATGTTCTCGCCGTTGGAAATGCCGCCCTGGATGCCGCCGGAATTGTTGATGCGGGTGCGGATGCGGCCGTCGTCGGTGTAGTAGGGATCGTTGTGGGCACTGCCGGTGAGGTAGGTGCCGGCGAAGCCGGAGCCGACTTCGAAGCCTTTGCAGGCGGGGATGGAGAGCATGGCGTGGGCGAGGTCGGCCTCGAGCTTGTCGAAGACGGGCTCGCCGAGGCCCGGAGGGACGTTGCGGGCGACGGCCTCGACGACGCCGCCGAGGGAGTCGCCGTCTTTGCGAGCCTGCTCGATGCGCTCGATCATGGCGGTGGCGGTGGGGGGGTGGGGGCAGCGGACGGGGGTGGATTCGACGTCGGCGAAGGAGACGGTGTCGGGATCGATGTCGGCTTCGAGGTCGGCGACTCGCTTGACGTAGCCGCCGATCTCGATGGAGTGGGATTCACGCAGTATCTGGCGAGCGATGGCCCCGGCGGCGACGCGGCCGATGGTCTCGCGGGCGCTGGCGCGGCCGCCGCCCTTCCAGTTGCGAATTCCGTACTTGGCCTGGTACGTGTAGTCGGCGTGAGAAGGGCGGAAGACCTCGCGGAGGTGTTCGTAATCCTTGCCGCGAGCGTCCTGGTTCCAGACGGAGATCATGATGGGGGTGCCGAGAGTGAGGCCGTCGAAGACGCCGGAGAGAATTTCGGCGCGGTCGGCTTCCTTGCGCTGGGAGGTGAGGCTGCTCTGGCCGGGGCGGCGGCGGTCAAGGTCGGATTGAATTTCGTCGAGGTCGATGGCCAGCCGGGGAGGGCAACCGTCGATGACGACGCCGACGGCGTCGCCGTGGGACTCGCCCCAGGTGGTGACACGGAAGGCCCGACCGAAGGTGTTACCCATGGGAATGCGGCTCCGTGGCGAGGAATTTGACGGTTGTGCGGCGGGTGGCGATCCGAAGAGGATTCCGGCCAGCCCGACGGTTCGATGATAGGGAAGGGACAGGCGTCAGTCGAGATGTGGGCGGGGGCGGGGATCTCAGGCGAAGCGCTGGTAACCCAGGAGATGGAGGTCGAAGGCGGGGTCTTCGTCGCAAATCAGGCGGGCGACGATCTCGCCGGTGATGGGTCCGAGGGACTGGCCGATCATGGCGTGGCCGGCGGCGATGACCAGGTTTTCCCAGTGTGGGGGGCGGCCGACGATGGGGAGGCCGTCGGGGGTGCAGGGTCGGAGTCCGCGCCAAATCTCGAGGAGTTCGAGCTGGTCGATGCCTTCGAGGTAGTCGGAGGCGGCGCGCTGCATGGCGTCGACCCGGCGGCGATTGATGGAGAGGTCCATGCCGGACATCTCGAGGGTGCCGGCCAGGCGGAGGAGGGGTCCCATGGGAGTGACGGCGACGCGGGCCTCCATGAGCAGCAAGGGGATGTCGGGGAAAGGGTCGGGGCGGTGGAAGGTGAGGCTGTAACCCTTGGCGGCCTGGATGGGCAGTTTGAGGCGCAGATCGCGGGCGACGCCGGGGGACCAGGCACCGGCGGCAAGGACGACCTGGGCGGGGCGAAATTCGCCGCGAGTGGTATTGACGGCGGTGATGCGGCCGCTGGCGGTGGTGAAGCCAAGGGCCTCGGTGCGCTCCAGGAAGGTGGCCCCGGCGGATTCGGCCAGGCGAGCGAGACCGGTGACGAAGGTGTGGGGGTTCATCTGGGCGTCTTCGGAGAAGCGAACGCCACCGGCGGCGCCGGCCCGCAGCCGGGGGATGATTTCGCGTACAGCGTCCTCGTCGAGGAACTCGGAGGTGAGGCCAGAATCCTGGAGGAGACGGGCCTCTTCGCGGGCTTCGTGGAGGCCGGAGTGGGTACGGAAGACGTAAAGGAGGCCGTTGCGGGCGTAGGCGCAATCCATGCCGTCGAGGGCGGTCCACTCGTCGTAAAGATCGCGGCTGGCGAGGTGGAGGGAGCGGAGAAGAGGGATGGCGGCGCTGGCCTGCTTTTCGTTGGCGGCGGCCCGGAAATGCCATAGCCAGGACAGGAGGGCGCGGTCGAATCGAGGTTTGATGTAGAAAGGGCTGTTGCGATCGAGGAGCCAGCGCAGGCCCTGACCGAGGACTCCGGGGGTGGCCAGCGGCAGGCTGTGGCTGGGGGAGACGAGGCCGGCGTTGCCATAGGAACTGCCGTGGCCGATGGGTCCGGCGTCGATGACGGTCACGTCGCGGCCGCGACTGGCGAGGCCGTAGGCGGTGGTGACGCCGATGACGCCGGCGCCGATCACAAGTACTTCCGGCTCGCGGTCCAGGGTGGTCTCCTCTTTTGGAAATATTTAGTTTGCCGCGGAGGGATTGTCTTTGACAGCGGCGAGGAGATCAATATAGATGTAGTTGCGGTTTTCAGCAGGCAGATTGGTGGGGCGATGGCCGGAAGGTGCAAATTTCAAATGCCTCGATTTGATGAAGTGGAGTGGTGATGGGATCTGAGCGGGGAGTTCGCACCACGATCGAGGTGGTGGATTCGCATACGGGCGGGGAGCCGACGCGGGTGGTGCTGGCCCGTGGGCCGGAACTCGGGGACGGGACGATGGCGGAACGGCTGGCGCGGTTGCGGGAAGAGCACGATGAATTTCGGAAGGTGGTGGTTAATGAGCCTCGGGGATCGGAGGGGCTGGTGGGGGCGCTGCTGTGCGAGCCGGTGGATCCGACCTGCGCGGCGGGGGTGATCTTCTTCAATAACGTGGGTTACCTGGGGATGTGCGGTCACGGGACGATTGGGCTGGTGGTGACGCTGGCGCACCTGGGGCGAATCAAGCCGGGGCGGCATCGCATAGAGACGCCGGTCGGCACGGTTGAGGCGGATCTGCTGGAATCCGGCGAGGTGCGGGTGGAAAACGTGGAGAGCTACCGGCATGCGCAACAGGTGGAGGTGGAACTGGAGTCGGGAGAGCGGGTGGTGGGTGACGTGGGGTGGGGCGGGAACTGGTTCTACCTGGTGGATGACCCGGAGCAGGACTTATCGATGGGGAATGTGGATCGCCTGACGGCACGGGCGTGGGAAATCCGGCGGGCGCTGGAGCGGGCGGGGGTGACCGGTCGGGAGGGGGCGGAGATCGATCACATCGAGTCGTTCGGTCCGGCGCACGCCGAGGGCAACCAGAGCCGGAATTTCGTGCTGTGTCCGGGTGGGGCGTACGACCGCTCGCCGTGCGGCACCGGCACGAGCGCGAAGGTGGCCTGCCTGTATGCGGACGGCCGACTGGCGGAAGGCGAAAGCTGGCGGCAGGAGAGCGTGGTGGGGAGTGTGTTCGAGGTGACGGTGCGGGTGAGCGGGGGCAGGATAGTGCCGACGTTCCAGGGATCGGCGTACATCACGGCGGAGGCGCGGCTGGTGCTGGACCCGGACGATCCGTTCGTGGCGGGGCTGGGCTAGGAAGAGCATGCAGGTGGAGCGCGTTTGAAGAGATATATCGGTCGCGCTTTGTACGTGGTAAGTGCTCTGGTCTGGGCGGTTTCGGCGGCGCTGGTGGCAGGCGTGGTGATGGTCGGGCGGGCGCGGCCGTGGGAGGGATCGGTGGTGTTCCTGCTGGTGTTCGGCGGGGTGGTGCTGGTGCATCTGGTGGTTGTTGGGCGTTCGTGGGAGCGAGGTGGCTCTGGTGGGTCGGCTCGCGCGGCGCTGGCGGGTCTGGTGGCGCTCGGGCTGGCGCTGCCCATTTATGCGAGCGATTCGTGGAACAACGCCGTTGCCGGGGATGTGTTCCTGAAGGGCTTGCTGCTGGTAGCGCTGTTGTTGCCGTGGGTGGTTTTTTTCGAGAGTCGAAGTGAGGCAAGACGAGGGCGATTCGGGGTTTCGTTGCCGCTGGCGGGCTTGCTGGTGGTGGCCTCGGCGGGCTTTCTGGATCTGATGGTGAAGATCACGGTAGGGGCGGAGGCGCCGGGGTGGCTGTGGGCGGGGATGGTGCCGATGGTGCTGGTGGCGGTGGTGGTGTTCGGGAAGGAGCGGCGGACGGGCATCGCGGGTTGGGTGTATCTGGGGCCGTTGCTGGCGCCGACGGTGTTCGCGTTTCTGACTCACACCGATACCCATGTGCGCCTGCTGGTGCTGACGAGCGGCGGGGCGCGCCTGCTGACCGGATTGCTGCTGGTGGTGGCGGTGGGGGTGGCGTATCTGCTGCGGCCGGGCCCAGATGCGGACGGCCTGTTGGAGGTGGCCCGGCGGCGAATGACGCGGCATCGAGCTTGGCTGATCGGAACGTCGCTACTGGGGATCGGGCTGTTGCAGGCGGGCTCATTCCGGGTGGTGGCGATGGACGATCTGGCCAGGTATTGGATCGTGGCGGAGGACCTGGTGGGCGGGCGGGGATACCCGGCGTGGGCGGGGGGTGGGGGCATCGCGCAGGCGGCGGAAGGAGCGCTCTGGGTGGACCCGCCGGTGTTTCCGCTGCTGGTGGCGGCGTCGTTCGGGGTGGCGGGACACTTTTACCACAGCGTGCAAATCCCGATAGTGCTGGCCAATGTGGCGCTGCCGGCGCTGCTGTTTGTGGCGTTTCGAGCGCTGGTGGGTCGGGACGACATCGCGCTGATGGCGGCGATGCTGGCGGTGCTGTTTCCGCCGTTTCAAATCCACCTGCTGGGCGCGGCGGAGCCGGACGCGGTGTTCGTGCTGGAGCTGGTGGCGGCGATTTGGCTGCTGGCGCGGATCGGCCGGGTGAAGGAGATTCGTTGGCCCGCGCATGCGGCGCTGGGGGTGGTGCTGCTGCTGATGGCGCTGACGCGGCCGGAGGGGCTGGTGTATGCGGGGGTGATCTCGGTGGTGGTGGTGGCCTGGAGGCGTTCGTGGAAGGGGGCGGTCGCGGGTGGAATCGTGGTGGTGGGGGTGGTGACTTTCGCCATATTCATCACGGCGACGACGGACGCGCTGTGGCCGCCGCGATCGTCGGGATTTGCGGTCGGAAACATTGGTGAGAATCTGGAATACGTGCGGACGAACATGTACTGGTATTACGTGCGGGTGCTGTTGGTGAACGATGTGCGCGCGCCGCTGCTGCTGTTGTTGCTGGGAGGGTCGTTTCTGTTCGGTGTGTGGACGCTGGTGCGGCGACGTTCGGTACTGCTGGCGCTGCCGGCGGCGCTGCTGGTGAATCTGGGGCTGACGCTGGCGGTGGACCCGGAGGTGCTGCGCGCGGACGAGCCGGCGGAGCTGTTTCGGCACCTGGCGTATGGATTGCCGATAGCGGCGGCGGTGGCAGCGCTGGGTGCGTGGCAGGCGCTGCGGTTGCTGCCGCGCCGGATCGCGTGGCCGGGTCCGCTGGCGGCGCTGTTGGTGATAGCGCTGATCGGCGGGGAGATATACGTGCTGGCGACGCCGGAGGAGATGTTTCACTGGAACAAATCCGGGAGCCTGCTGCGGGGCGGGGATATCTATGTGGAGGCGGTGGAGCTGTTTGCGAATCCGATCGCAATGCCGTGCGACGGATGTTTGGCGGAAGAGGCGGGTACGGGGTCAGCGGGCTTTCGGGAGCGGCTGTTCGATCACTATCGCGAATTCGACATGCACGGCGACACGGTAGGGATCAGTTATGCGGCGCTGACAGGGGTGCTGAGCGCGGTGGCGCTGGCGGTGGTGATGGTGATACCGGGGGTGGTGTCCGGGCGGAAGAGGGCGGTTGGATAGGGGAAGAGGGCTTCGTCGGGGGTGGAATTACAGGCGGCGAGAACCAGGGCGAAAAGCGCGGCGACGGCGATGAGAGAGCCGGATTTCAGTAACACTGCCCGGCTTTCAGGGGGTCCGGTCGGATATATCTATATTTGGCGAAGTTATCACTCGCGCCGAGGCGACGTTGACAACCGGTTAATAAATGGCGGGTCAGCCAGCGTGATGGTGGTGGTAGTGCGCGGCGAGGAGGTCTTCGCCCCAGTCGCTGCCGTAACCGCGCCAGACGGAGTGGATGTGGTTGGCGTCATTTTGAGTGTTGTCATATTCGACGAGGAACCCGGGTCCGGTGACGTTGTAGTAGTGCCCCTGGCCGGATGCTTCGGGCCCGGCCCAGGCGAAGGCGGCGGCGTCGAGCCCGGAGGCTTCGATGCGGCGCCACTCGTTGGCGGACACGTCGGCGGGGGAGCGCTCGATGTAATGGCGGACGAGATTGGCCAGGTGGGTGCGCTGCTTGCCCTGCATGGCGGAGACAGTGAGGCCGGAGGGGACGGCTCCCGGGGAGATGGCGCGGTAGTTCCGGGTGAGGATGTCGGCGGGTGCGACGGGATCGACGATGGCGAGCGTCTTTTGATCGGCGGAGAGGGAACCGAGGAGCGCGCGGGCCAGGTCTTCTTCCTCGGCGAGGATGCGATGCCCGAGGTTCGGACCGTGGCGGATTTTGGCGGGATTGGTTCCAAGGAAAAGGGGAAGCGGGCTGATGAAGTCGCCATCGATGACGGTGATGTGGACGCCGAGGTGATGGCCGCCGAGTTTGAATCCCCAGGGCCGCTTTCCGCCGGGCTCGCCGTAGACGGTGACGTAATAGAACTGGGGATCGCGGGGGAGCATGACCTCGGTCGGGTGGTGGAAATGGGTAATTTTCTCCCATTCGGCGAGGGTGGTTTCGAGGTGCATGATTTCGCGGGCCTGGCGGGCGCCGCGTTTGCTGAGGGCGATGTCCATGATGGCCAACGCCAGGCGGCGCTGGTGGGGCTGGATGGAGTCGAGGCGCAGGCCGCCGCGACGCACGGGGACGTAGCTCCATTCATAACGGATGTCGTCGTTGAAGGGTCGTTGGGCGAGTTGCAGCTGGCCGTCGTCGAGTGACTTGAGGAAGGCGCCGGCGGCGGCGGCGAGAGCCTGAGCGCGTGCGGGTGTGCGTTCCATGCCTGCCATGCCTGCCCCCCCGGAAGTTGTGGCGTATCCACCTGCATGCTACCGCGTGGACACGGACGCTACGAGAGGTGGATGGCGTGGCCGGCGCGGGTGATTTGAGGGCGGGGCCTTGGCGGGGGTTGCGTGTGGGGGGATAATCGAGGCAGGTCGGCACAGCGAGGAGGACTTGAGATGGCTATCGCGCCAGATGAACGCAGGACGGTGGAGCAGACGGAGAAGACGGACATTTCGCTGGTGGACGCGGACGTCCACAACTACCCGCGGTCGATTGATTCGCTGACGCCGTACATGTCTCAGCGGTGGGTGGAGTATGTGCGCCAGACCGGGTTTGTGAGTCCGCCGAAGGACGAGTACCCGAGGTTTTATGAGAGCGCGGCGCGGCGCGATGCCTGGCCGCCAAACGGCGATATACCCGGGTCCGATCCGGGTTTCGCGACGACTCAATTGCTGGATGAATGGGATATTGATTACGCGGTATTGAATCCGCTGTATGGAGTGTCGCGGGTCCACAATCTGGATTTTGGCAACAGTCTGATGCGGGCGGTCAACGAGTGGACGGCGCACGACTGGCTGGATTTTGACGAGCGGTATAAGGGTTCGATCGTGGTCAATTTTTCCGATCCACCGGCGGCGGCGGAGGAAATCCGGCGGGTGGCGGCCGATCCGCGATTTGTGCAGGTGCTGCTGCTGGCGCGATCGCCGGCGCCGTATGGAAGGCGGGAGTTTCGACCGATTTTCGAGGCGGCGGTGGACGTGGGCCTGCCGATCGGGATGCACTTCGGCGGCGGCGGCGGTCCGATCACGGGGACGGGCTGGCCGTCTTTCTATATAGAAGATCATACGGGGATGGTGCAGGCGTTTGAGGCGCAGGTCTTGAGCATGGTCTGTGAGGGGCTTTTCGTTGATTTCCCGACGCTGAAGGTGGCGCTGATTGAGAGTGGGTTCGCGTGGTTGCCGCCGCTGATGTGGCGCCTGAACAAGAACTTCCGCGGGCTGCGGCAGGAGGTGCCGTGGCTGAAGAAGATGCCGAGCGAATACATCCAGGAACACTTTCGGGTGACGACCCAACCGATGGAGGAACCGGAGAATCCGGAGCACCTGATGCAAATCATGGACATGCTGGGGCGGGATGACTTCTTGATGTTCGCGACGGACTATCCGCACTGGGATTTTGACGCGCCGGATCGAGCGATCCCGGCGAGTATTCGCGGCGAACGGCGGGACGGGATCATGTTCAAGAACGCGATGGAGTTTTACGACTTTGAGCGATCATGACGCGGGGACGGTTGCCGGGTTTGAGATCGGAGCGCTGAAGCAGGTTGAGGTGGGCGGGCGGAGGATGGTACTGGGTAGAAATCAGGCCGGCTATTTCGCGCTGGCGAACACCTGCCCGCACCAGGGCTCGCGGCTGTCGGAGGGTACGTTGATTGGGACGGCGATCGCGGATGCGGCGGGGAAGATTGAGTACGGCCGGGAGGGGATGATCTTGCGCTGCCCGTGGCACGGGTGGGAATTCGATGTGGACTCGGGGCGCTCGCTGTGCGAGCCGGAGCGCAGGCAGGTGGCGGCGTACGCGGTGCGGGAGGAGGACGGCCGACTGCTGGTGACGGTGGGTAGCAGCGGACGGGAGAAATAATGGCGCGGCTATTTGGACGCGAGTACTCGGCGGCTGAACTGCTGGAGAATGTGGGCAATATCTCGCAGATCGCCGGGACGCGCCCGTATCGAATTGAAGGTGGGGCGGCGGACGGCGTAAGTGGGATCGACGTGTACACAGGATCGGGACTGCGCTTCACGGTGCTGCCGGGGCGGGGGATGGACATCAGCCACGCTTCGTATAAAGGAATTCCGCTGGCGTGGATTAGCCCGGCGGGAGAGGTGTCGGCGCACGCTTATGAATCGGCCGGGTTTGGCTGGCTGCGTACCTTCGCGGGAGGCTTGCTGACGACCTGCGGAATGAGTCATGTGCTGGACCCGGCGACGGAAGACGGGGTCGATTACGGGCTGCACGGGCGGGCTTCGACGTTGATCGCGGAGAAGGTGGGGACGGAGGGGTGGTGGGATGGAGATGAGTACCGGCTGCGGGTGAAGGGCACGACCCGGGAGGGAGCGTATCTGTCGGAACGGTTCGAGCTGGTGCGGACGATCTCCACGAAGCTGGGCGCGAATTATTTAAGAATTGAGGACGTGGTGACGAATATCGCGCACCGTCCGCAGACTCACATGTATCTGCATCACATGAACATCGGGTACCCGCTGCTGGGACCGGACACGGAGCTGGTGGCGAGCGTGCGGGGAATGCGGGTGCGACCGGACTTTCAGCAGGATGCGGAGGACGACTGGAGTCATTTCGGTCCGCCGGAACTCGACTACCCGCCGAAGGTCTTCGCGCACAACCCGGTGGCGGACGCCGACGGGTACGGGTACGCGGCGATGATCAATGAATCGCTGGAGTCGGGTCCGCTGGGGATCGCTTTTCGCTACGGAACGGACAGCTTCCCGTTTCTGAATGAATGGAAGTTGCTGGACCGGGGCGACTACGTGGTGGGGATCGAGCCGAATAACGCCGGGATTCTGGACCGGCTGGATGCCCGGGAGGCCGGCGACCTACGGATACTGGAGCCGGGTCAGGCGGTGGTTTACGAGAGCGAGATCAGGGTGCTGGATGGGATGGAAGAGATAGACGAATTTCGGGCGAAGGTGGCGGGGGTGATGGAGGGGGCCTGACGGCCGGGGATATTTAGTGCGGGCGATCGCCTGCGTGGGACCGGGGGGCGAAGTCTTCCAGGCCAAGGGCGGCCAGGGTGGAGAGGGGGACCTGTCCCGAATCAGTCCAGCCACGGTGGCGATAGTAGGCGGTGCGCTGCTCGTCGAAGTCCGAAGCATTGGAGCCGTTGGCGGTGGGGTCGAGCAGGCGGGTGGGCAAGGAGTCGTTCTCGGGAGCGAGTCCTTCTCGCAGATTGAAGAGTCGCCTGGTGGTGGCGAGGCGCGCGGGTAGCAGGTGGACTTCGTCGGCGCCCGCGGGGCCGCCGACGGCGGTCAGCAGTTCGGCGCACTCGTGGGGGAGATCGTCAAAGGCGAAGCGGAAGAATTTGCATATGCCCAGGACGTCCATCAGGGATTGGCGGTCCTCGCGGGAGATGCCGCCGGCGGGGCTGGAGTCGCGATCGGCGGGTGAATCGGGGTCGCCGGGGAGGGGCTCGTTATCCAGGCCGAGCCCGGCGCGATTGTGGCAGGCGCCGCGGGCGGACATGGCAAGGCCCATGCCCAGACCGGTGTGATGCCGGGGATCGTAGCCGGGCATCTCCAGGCCTTTGACCTGCATAGTCCAGGCGGCGGAGCCGCCGCCGAGGGACTGGGCGGCGCGGAGACTGCCGCCGGCTAGCAGAGCGCCGAGTCCTTCTCGCCGGGCGGTGAGTTGGACGCATTCGATGAGCGCGGCGGAGTTGCCGAAGGTGAGGTCGAGTCCGCCGGTTTGCTCGATTGTGAGGACTCCGCGCTCGAATGATTCCATGGCCCAGGCGATGGTGGCGCCCATGCTGACGGTGTCCATGCCCAGGGTGTCGCACAATGCGGCGGCGTCGATGATGACCGGGAGGTCGTGGATTCTGCACAGGGGGCCGAGGGCGTAGACGCTTTGATATTCGAGGCGGACGGCGGGAGGTCCGCTGCTGGCGGCGGGCGGCTCGAAGCGGTGCTCGCAGGCGACGGGGCAGCCGACGCAGCCGTGGCGGAGTTGGTCGGTTTCCTGGAGGAGGGAGTCGCCGAGCAGCCGATAGACGGGGTCGCCGGTGGTCTGCTGGAAATTTGCGGTGGGCAGGGACCCCAGGTGAGCAAGAGTGGAGAGGCTCTTGACGCTTCCGGACCAGCCGTAGACGGCGACCTCGGGCCGCTTGAGGCGCTCGGCCAGGACCTTGATTCGCGAGCGCAGGCCGTCGGGGTCGTGGAGGGGCAGGCGGCGGTCGCCGCGAATCACGATGCCCTTCAAGTTCTTGGAACCCATGACGGCGCCGAGGCCGGTCCGGCCGGCGACGCGGCCGGTGCGATCGGCGATGCCGGCGAAGCGGATGAGGTTCTCTCCGGCGGGGCCGATGGCCATGGACTCGAAGCCGCGTCCCGGGGTTTCTTCCGCGAAGGAGGCGATGGCTTCGGGGATCGGGAGTCCCCAGATGTGACGGGCGTCGCGGACGGTTATGGAGTCGTCATCGAGCCTCAGATAGACGGGCGAGGAGGCGGCGCCGGTGATGACGAGGGCAGCGAAACCGGCGCGCGCCAGGGCCTCCCCGATGGGCCCGGAGATGGTGCTCTCGCCGATGAAACCGGTCTGAGGCGATCTGGCAGCGAGGGAGAGGCGGTCGGAACCGGGCACGGGTGCGCCGGTGAGAGCGCCGGGGGCCATGACCAGGATGTTGGCGGGACCGAGCGGGTCGGCGCCGGGAGGGAGAAGCTGGTAGAGGATGGCGGCGGCGAGGGCCGGGCCGCCGACGAAGCGATCGAGATCGCGACGGGAGATGGGCTCGATGCGGGTCGAGCCGTCGGTCAGATCGACGCGCAGGAGACGGCGCGCTGTGGCGGTGGTGGGCGGGGGATGGGGCTTGAGGTCGTGAGCCATCGCCGCGGTCACCTCAGAATTGCGTCAAGACGGTACGAATACTTATAGCAATCGGCGGCGCGGAAACGGGTGGGAAAAATCTTGATGAGGGGGACGTCCGGGAGTGAGCCGGTGCCCGACGGATGGACCTGTCCCTGGACAGACTCCGCGGCACTGGACGGCTGGATCGATTACAACCTAGCCGCGCTGGACCACGCTTATGAGCACGGGCTGCTCTGGGTGCCGGTCTGGCATCCGTACACCCACTACCTGCACGATCCGGAAAACCGTGCCCTGCCGGCCCTACTGGCGCATGCACAAGCCAAGCCCGAACCCGTTCTCATCTGCACCGTGCGTGAGGCGGTGGAATTCCTGGAAGTCGTGTAGGTCAACCGCTCGCTTGCCGCGTGTGCTGAATCCCTTCGCCTTTATCCGGGACGCTTGCTGGTGGGCGGTTGGTCATGGTGATCGACTCGTGGTTTGAACTTCCGCGCGGCGAACTCCTCGCCGAACTCCACCAGGTGCGTCACCGATTCCTCGAACAGCATTCGACCTTTCTCCGCTGTCGCCAGGCTCGGCTCCCCCTGCGTGCCGTCTTCGCTGTAGGTACTGGTGTAGCCGTCCATCTTCACCGGTCCGGACGCGAACATGTCTACCCAGTGGTATCTGGAGTTATGCGCGTTGGTGTCCACGACCTGATCCACCGCCAGTTCCGTTCGGACTGAAGCCGGGTCGAAATGTAGCGCCATCGCCGTTTCCGCCTCGCCGGCATGCGCCGAGCCACCGGGATACACCGAATCTCGCCACGTTGCTCTGAAGTCAGGATCGGTCTCGGTGAGGGTCCACCAACCGGCCATCCCTACCCAAGCGTCCGATTCGAGCATGATCCGGCGGGCTGCCAGTTCCAGCGGATTCATATTGGAGCCGTGGCCGTTGATGATGAGAATCTTCTTGAAGCCGTGATAGGCGAGGCTCAGACCGATATCCACGATGTAACGAATAAAGGTCTCGTGGTGAATGGTGATCGTGCCCGGGAAATCCATCACATGGGTCGTGTAGCCGTAGGCTACCGGCGGCATCGCCAGCAGCCGGCCGTTAGACCGTTTCGCCGCTTCGTCGACGACCGAAGTCGAGGTCCAGCGGTCGATCTTGAGTGGCAGATGTGGCCCGTGCTGCTCGGTGGCGCCGACTGGTAGCACGGGGATGCATCCCGCGGCCACTGCCTCGTTAACCTCGGGCCAGGTCAGGTCTTCGTATACGTGGGTCAGCGTCATCCGGTGTCCGCGCCTTTCATCTGGGCTTCGGCCGGAATTGGTCGGAGCGGGATACTAGGCGGATATTCTGCCGTAATTCGGTTCGGGACTTCCGGGGGGCTACCAAACGAATCCGGACCTTTTCGCCGATGGGAATCGGTTGAGAGCCCCATGGGTGGGTACGGTTTGTACTATCGCTCGCCGCTGATTTCTCGGGGAATCGTGGCCCGGGCGGACACTCTTCTCGGCGATCAGCCGATACCGAACCCATGCGATACTGCTGCTGGCCGAAGGGATACCGGTCAACCTGGTTAGCGAACGCCTTGGTCATGCCAGCGCGGTCACGACCTTGGACATCTATGGGCACGTCATCCCCAGCATGCAAACAGCCCTTGCCGGTCGACTGGACGAGATTCTCGGCACCGGCGAAGATGGTCGAGCCCGTGGCGCATGATGCCGCCGTTAGCAAAACGGGTTCGGGGGCGCCTAGTAGACACACTCTGAACCTGTCAGGGCCGGTAGCTCAGTTGGCAGAGCAACGGACTTTTAATCCGTGGGTCGTGGGTTCGAATCCCACCCGGCTCACCCTCGTTTTAACCTGTGGCAACACCTTCATGCCTTGGTTGGTCAAGGCTCGATTGGCTAATTGACAGCCAAGTTGACAGCCAAGTTGACAGCCAACCCCGCGCATTCTGAGCGGCCACCTGAGGATTGGGACGCGGCGCAAGGCACCAGCTACGGTGCAGGCGACCACGCGGGCGAACTGTCCTTGGCGGGATGATCCGTCAGCTGCCGGACGTTGCCGCCGTCTGCGTCCATGACGTAGATGTCGTAGTCGCCATCGCGGTCGCTGCCAAACGCAATTCGGGTGCCGTCGGGCGACCAGGTGCCGTGCAAATCCGCCCCTGGATCACTAGTCAGCCGCCGGACGTTGCTGCTGACGGCGGCCATGCTGCCCCGGATAAAGGCTACGCGTCGAGTGAAAGCGCCGCGGTCGAGCGATCCCTCCCGATAGTCGTCATAAAACTCTTCAATCAGGTAGCGTTCGGAGGTCCGCACTGTGACGGGATGGTATCGTCTCCGCGCAGGCTGGGGCCTGCTGAGCAGGCGGCGTATCCACAAAAGGGGGGTAGAGGTGGCGACGCGCGCGGTAAAGAGGCGCAGGCTATTCAAATTCGGAAACCGTGGCGGGTTGGCGGGATACCTCTTCGTGGCCCCGTCGATCGTCTTCCTCCTCGTCTTCGTCATCCTGCCCATCTTCCTCGCCTTCTACTACAGCCTGACCGACTACGACCTTATGCGGTCACCGCGGTTCGCCGGATTCAAGAACTATCTCAACCTCTTCGATGACGTCCGCTACCCGCGCGGCGTCGCCAACACCCTCTACTTCGCTGCTGCCACCGTACCCGGCGGCGTCGTCACCTCACTCCTGCTCGCAATGCTCGTAAATCGGCAGATCCGTGGCATCTACACCTTTCGGGCGCTGTTCTACCTGCCGGTGGTGAGTTCCTTCGTGTCAGTTTCGCTGATATGGCTGTGGATGTACGAGCCCCAATTCGGGCTGCTGAATGATGGGTTCGAAGCGCTGGGGCTCCCCCGCCTGAAATGGTTGCGGTCGGCGCAGACGGCAATGCTGGGCATCATCATCATGAGCGTCTGGAAGAACATGGGCTTGAATATGGTGATCTACCTGGCCGGGTTGCAGGGTATTCCGCCGCACCTCTACGAAGCGGCCGAAATCGATGGGGCCGGGCGCGTCTCCACCTTCTTCCGCATCACCCTTCCCCTCCTCGCGCCAACAACCTTCTTCGTCGTCATCGTCTATTTCATCGGCGCCATGCAGATGTTCGTCCAGGTGTTCGTCATGACCAGCAGCACTGGCGTGGGCTCGAATGAGACCTACGGCGGGCCGCTGGACAGCACGATCACCGTAGTCACCCTCATCTACTCCAACGCCTTCCATTACCTCAAGATGGGGTACGCCGCCGCCATGTCCTTCGTCCTGTTCTTGGTCATCAGCGTCATCACCGTCATCAACGCACGTCTGTTGCGCTACGACGTCGGCTACTGACCCTCTCCAGAACCTCCCTGCGTCCAGTAGATTCACCGCGAATTGGGGTGCGCGTTTCACCCCATAACTGAACGCTCTGCGCTCGGGGCCTACCTCAAGGAAGCACAGCGCTCAGGCCGAAACCTTCTAAGCAGTGGGTCGCGTGTTCGAATCACGCCGGGGGTACCAGAGGCCAGGCCACAGGTTTAGAAGGCCTGTTGACTTGTAACGCTTATCGTGTCCAGAGCGGCCTGTAACGGGCAGGCAGCAACTACCATCAGATCTTAGGACAGGGAAGTTACAGGCGTAACTTGTCGTCCTGTTATCGCGTGAAGTCGGCGTGCCGGGCAAACCCATATGTGTAGATCACGCGCGCGCGCGTAGGGTTGTCTAATTTTGTCCACTTTGCGATGCGCCTAGTACGGCGCGGTCCATCACCAGTCTCGCAACGTCCGGATGCTCCCACCGTCGGCGTCCATGACGTAGATGTAGCCCCCCCCCAAAAAAAACGCGATCCGGGTGCCGTCGGGAGACCAGGCAGGGTCCCAATCCTCCCCAGGATCGTCTGTCAGCTGCCGGACGTTGTCGCCATCCGCGGGATCGCGCGTGCTAGAACCTGCCAGATGGATGTCCTAGGCTAGTATGTTGCGTCCTACGAATAGTCGCTACTGGAGGCGAGCGATGGCAGTAACCACATCCGCGCCACCGCGCCGACGGCGTCTGATGCGGTCCGGGGGCCGCGGCTCATTCGCCGGGTACGTCTTTATTCTGCCGTCGCTTGTCTTCATCTTCGTCTTCGTCATCTTGCCGGTATTCGCCTCGTTCTATTACAGCGTCAGCGACTACGACCTGATGAGCGCGCCCCGTTTTGCCGGCCTGAAGAATTACGTAAACCTTTTAGCTGACCCTCGCTATCCAGACGCCATTGCCAACACCATGTACTTTGCTGCTGCCACCGTACCCGGCGGCGTCGTCACCTCACTTCTACTCGCCGCTCTCATAAATCGGCAAATTCGCGGAATCTACACTTTTCGGGCGCTTTTTTACATGCCGGTCGTGAGTTCGTTCGTGTCGGTGTCGTTGATCTGGCTGTGGTTCTACGAGCCACAATTCGGGCTGCTAAACGATGTCTTCGAGATGGTAGGGTTGCCGCGCCTGAAATGGTTACGCGCCCCCGAAACCTCTATGCCTTCGATCATCTTGATGAGCGTTTGGAAAAACATGGGTCTCAACATGGTGATATATCTGGCCGGCCTGCAGGGCATCCCGTCTCATCTTTATGAGGCTGCCGAGATCGACGGCGCCGGCAGGACATCGACCTTCTTCCGAATCACTGTCCCGTTACTCCGGCCGACCACGTATTTCGTCGTCATCGTCTATTTCATCGGCGCGCTGCAGATGTTCGTGCAGGTCTACATCATGACGAGCCCAATCGCGGGCAATGAGGGCGGACCTGTCTACGGCGGCCCGCTGGATAGCACCATTACGGTGGTCGTCCTCATCTTTGACAACGCCTTCGCCTACCTCAAGATGGGTTACGCCTCGGCGATGTCTTTCGTCCTCTTCGTCATTATCGGCATCATCACGATCGTCAACGCACGGTTGCTGCGTTACGACGTGGGGTACTAGGGGGCGGGCCATGTCGCGTAGGCATATGGCGCGAAGTTAGGGGATACCCCCTTCCAACAACTGTCTCTCCACCCCCCCCATGCTCCTGTTTCAATGCCGGATAACGGTGCCCCATAGTCAGTCTTCTTGGATCACTATGACCAACCAACTGATGGATGTGTCAGCTCGTACCGAAATATCTGCCTGACCAGCTTCAAATATTGATGTTGCGTAGATGGCCGTGCCTTCCGCAGTTGGTCTCTGGTAAATGTCTCGTGGGTCGCTAATTCCATCGGCGATCCGCACTGCAATCGGTCCACCTGCTACAACAATAATTAATGAATATCGGTCACCGGTGTTATTCACTATGAGGTTTTGATCACCAGATCCGGTGAACGAGGCGACTACCTCTTGATCAGGTGTAAATGACTCTATTGTTGGTAGCTCCGAAACCGATTCACTCTGAGAACTGTCGGACGATTGGGAGTTGTCAGGCTCACGAGCAGGAGGAACATCACCGTTATCCCGGCCCGGAAGAGGTGGGCAGCCCGGGGGGCAAATGCCTACTGGTTGGTTCGTACCTGGAATAGTGTACGGAGCCCCTGCAGGCGCAATAGCGATTGCCCATCCCCATTCCTCTGGATCTGATACACGAAGCACATACGATCCTGGAGGAATGACTTGCGAGATCTTTTGGCTGTATCCCATTTCTGCCGTCGAATTAGCAATATTTATTTCGCGTTGTTCGTTTTCGTCGATTGCTTGTCACCCCTTCCACTGCTAATTCCAGTCCCGTTTTAGAATTCGATGGATAAAGTGATGGAAGGATTGGGGTGGCACCTACGCCAACGTACTAGGACGGATTATTGCGAACTAGTAAGGAATATAGACTTCGTCCACCAGAGAGGATGTACGGTTACGGATGGTAGCGAACGGCCCGTTCAGCGAGAGTCCTCTTCCCAGCTGAGTCGCTCAAACGCGCTGGTGATGCTTGCAATATCGCCACGACCAAAGCTTTCCAGATAACTTCGATGATGCTCCATGCGCTCCGATGTTGCGGGGTAGCTCTGGATGGCAGCTCGATTGAACATCGCTGTATCGACACTGCTTCGCTCAGCCATGTTTTCTACTATCCACTCACACAAAGCATCATCTGAACTATCTCGGTGTGCAGCCTCAAACAGGTCGTCGGGCCCAATGTCGAGGAACTCGAGCAAGACTAAGGACTGTCCTACCCGCCAATGGTACGCACCGAGCTTGTCGGCAAGGTCAGCCCGCGCTTTATCCAGCAGGCGCGGGAGATTGACGAGGCCGAGGAACTTCTCGTAGGGGCTGCGAGGGGGCTGCATTGTCAGATTGCGCGCTTCGGTCTCGTGTGGAGATTCGCGGCTTTCGTCGGCGTCTTGGCGTTCGCAATACGTCGCAATATCGCCGACTCCAGCCATGCCGATTGAGTCGAAGAACTGTCGATGGTCTTCTGCCCGGGCGGGCAGAGGCCTGCGTTCGATGATGTAGCGGTTGAAAACTGCGATATCGATTGGGGTGGGCGGTTGCATATGCGTCCGTATCCAGTCCCACACGGCCGCATCATCAGCGCTGTTTGCCACAGCTTCTACGGTGGCCTCCTGGTCGAGCTTCAGGAATTCAAGCAGGTCAGCGCTAAATCCGGTACGCCATACGTACTCCCCGAGCTTGCCATCCAAATCGGCTCTTATCTTGTCGATGGTACGTGGCAGCAAAACGATGTTATGCAGCCGGTTGTATGGGCTTCTCGGGAACCCGGTAGTCAAGTCCATCTGATTCTCCCGCCCGTTTCCATGTCTTGTATCAGTTACCGCCAGTTCGCGCGTTGACCTGCCCGGCTCTCCGCGCTACTGACTATGCTAATCCCATGGACGATTGACTGCCTCCTGTTGGTCTCTTAGAACCCCGACCCGAGATACCGCGAACCTAGGAGAATCACGGCCCCGGCCGACTAAGGCTGGGCACCTAATGATGACCGCCCGGGCATTAACGGCCCAAACAACGGCAAAAACAGCGGGGCCCATCAATAGCCAATTGATAGAAGGCAAAGGGCGCTCGAGATATCGACATCGTTCAGTTGGTAGCTCTGGCAGCCTAAGTGGCAGCCACGCCGACGGACCCTGGCGGAATGTGCCGGACGACCGTGGCCATCAGACGGGATTACCACAGAGCGCGCGGACTACTTATGTCCGTCCATCCGTGTGGCTACCACTTAGGCTGCCAGCCGGACCGCCCGGCATGTCGAGGCCCCTTCGCCTTCTACCAATTGGCGATTGACCGGTCTCGCTGTTTCTATGGGTAGACTGCAATCCCGAACGTATCTCTAATAGAATCAATGAGCAGCCTCGTGGCTCGGACTCAGTGTTGCGCAACCGGGAACCTCTGGGTGTTGGCCGAAGGTTGTCCGGGAGAGCGATATCTAGATCGATCTCAAAGGATTCGGCGATGCCATTCATCGACATGGACGACTGGGAGTGGGTTCAAATCATGCCGGGCGTGCGGGCCAAGACGCCGCATGAGGATAAGATCATGCTCTCATATGTGGAATTTGAATCGGGCGCCGACGTTCCCGATCACTCTCATCCTCACGAACAGGCGTGCCGCATTCTTGAGGGCGAGTTGGAGTTTGTGATTGACGGTGAACGGAAACTCTGCCGGGCCGGCGACATGCTGATAGTGCCGGGCGGAGTACCGCACAGCGCCCGCGCGCCGAATGGTCCGGCGGTGGCTTTGGACATTTTCAATCCGCCGCGCGAGGACTACGCCGGAATGCAGAATACGTTTATGGGGGAAGGTGTGGAATGAGTGGGCTTCAACTCCCAGATCGCGCTGCAAGCTCCATCGCTGTCCAGCGACCTGGCTGTCGGCGTGGCTGTCAAATGGCCTACACAACTGGCGGGGCATGGTGTGCCGTTATCCGGGGCTGGGACAGGGACATGCGAGAGGTAGCTGAGAGCTTCTTTCCCGAATGGGAGATAGCCATCACGGCGACACCGACCGAGCTTCTCTGTCAGTCAGTCAGTCAGTCAGTCGGCTCGGCGGACGATATTCCGCGGGGCGACGACCTTCGCCCGAGAATTTATGGGGCGGCCGCGGAAAAGACGACTTTGACCGCATCTTCTCGCAACAGACCCGGGACATCATTGCCGCGGTCGTGGACATCGCGGATCAAACCGGCACGAAGCCGACCCGGGCCGCAATTAATTGGGTGCTGTCGTGCCCCGAACTCATGGCGGCCGTGATCGGCCCAAGCCGGCTTGAAACTCTCGAAGACAACGTGGTCGCCACCGGATGGCGGCTGGGAGAGATAGACCGCGCCCGGCTGGATCGCGTCTCGGAATACCGCACTTCTCTTATGACCTGATATGAGTTCGCCGGTCGAGTCATCACCACTACGAAGCCGGGCGGGCGCTGGCATCCGCCGATCCCGAAGGTGCGCCCGCGTTCTTGAGAGGACGGGTGGCGCATGAAGGACGACAGTCCTAGACGCGAAGCACGCTCCCCATCTGATGACGCATTCGCGCTTGGCCCGGCCTTCGATGCGACTAGCCTGCCACCGGCCCAAGTTAAGGATGTCAACACCACCAACATCCGGTCGGCAATCGAGCTCGGCTGCCGGGCGATGGGGCAAATCTTTAACCCCGCCGACGCTGGCCTCCCCTACATGTACACCCGCATCTGGCCCGACGGCTGGCTTGGATTCAGCCCCTATCACGCCGCCATCCAGATGTCCGGACGGCATCTCGATGCGCTGCTGGCGGCGGAGGCGGCGCTGGGACTGGAACTCGACGAACGTGTGATTGAACAACACGCGCGGGCGTCCTTCGCCTCCTACGGCGGCGGCCTCCCGCTGCCATGCAACCACAGCAAGCCAGGCGGCCCGCTCGTGACCGTCGATGAGCACAGCCTGCGGGAGAGCTTTCAGGCCCTACACGCCTTGGTTCGCCACCGGAGTTCGGATCGGGCCCGCGAAATCGCCGAGGCCGGTATCTGGCGCATCCTTGAAACTTGGTCACCGGAAACGGGCTGGGATTCGGCCGCAATCGAACGTGAGTACCGGTTCGGTCTCACCGAGCGGCCGACGTTTGTTGAGGGAGTCGGGCGGTCTATCGGACCACTGGTGAAGTATCACCGCGCCACCGGATTTGAACCGGCGCTGGAGTTGGCCCATCTGCTGGCCGCCCATGCCACCGAACGCTTCTTTCTGGCCGACGGCAGCTATGACGCCTCCCGTTTCGGGGAGCACACACATTCCACTACCTGCGTGATGTCCTCGCTGGCGCAACTCGCCGACCATACCGACGACAACGAGCTGCTGGCGCGGGTGCAGGCCTTCTACGATCGCGGCTTGCGCGCGATTCGTGACGATGTCGGCTGGGTGGTAGAGCGCTACAACGACACCGTCAACTCCGAGCAGGGCGAGATGAATAATGTCGGCGATGTGATCGAGACTGCGCTGATTTTGGGTCGCCGCCTTAACGACCGGTATTACGACGACGCCGAGCGCTTCCTGCGCTCCCAGCTGCTGCCGTCGCAGGTGCGCGATCTGGACTTTACGGCCGTTATCGATGGCGGTGACGAGCGGCACGACATTCGTGGCCGGCTGACCGGCATCTTTGGCTTCAACGCGGTCTACGGCCATCTGCCGGCGGGCAAGAATGAAGCCGCCCAAAGTCTGGATATTGTTGGTGGGGCGGTCGCTTCACTATGTGCTGCATACCGGGCGATCGTGCGGCGCAAGAAAAACGCTACCTTCGTGGACCTCCTGTTCGATCATGAGACCGCTGAAGTCACGGTCGGCTCCCCGTACACCGGACCGGGGCTGCGGATCACGCCACGGGTGCCGGGGGACGTTGTCGTGCGGGTGCCGAAATGGGTGAATCGGACGGCAATTCAAATCGATGGCATTCCGGTCGGCGACCGGCTTGGGGGTTCCCGGATCCGACTCAACAGGCCGACCGTGGGGACGACGATCGAGATCGATTTCCCGTTGCCGGTCCACGACCTGCTGCTCCGGCACCGCCGGCACGAGATTCGGGCCCGGCTGCGCGGCGACGAAGTGATAGCGATGGACTGTCTTGGACCGGGGCTGGCGTATTTCCCTCCGATGGAGGTCACCGAATAGTGGACCACACTGTCTTGGGGCAAAGCGCAATCCGGGTATCTCGCCTGGCGCTCGGGTTGGCGTTTCGCGATCAAACCGACGAGAGCGTCATGCAGGCCACGGTGGCGCGGGCTCTGGATCGGGGGGTGACGTTCTTTGACACCGCCAACGACTACGGCCGCATTCCCTCCGATCCGTACGGCGGACCGTCGGAACGCGCGCTGGGGCGGGCAATCGCCGGGCATCGCCACGAGGTTGTCATCTCGACGAAAGTGGGCTTCGTGCTGCGACCGGGGACGAGCGATTCGGGCGGGTCGCGACGGCACATCATGCAGGAGATTGAGCGCAGCCTGGGCAATCTGGGAACCGACCACGTGGACATCTATCTGCTGCACCGTCGTGATCCGACGACCGCGATGGAGGAAACGGTCCGTACCATGATCGATGTGGTCCTCCAGGGCAAGGCGCGGGCGTGGGGCATTTGCAACTATCTGGCCTGGGAGGGAGCCACGGCCCTGCAGATCGCGAACCGGCTGGGCGGTCCGCTGCCGATCTTGATGCAGAACCCGTACAACCTGCTCAATCGATCGCTGGAGCGAGAGATCCTGCCGTTCTGCGAGGAGGAATGCCTGGGGGTAATGGCGTACAGCTCGCTTGGGCTGGGCCTGTTGACCGGGTTCTACCGGCCAGGCGAACCACCGCCGGCCGGCTCATTGATGGACCTGAAGAAGCGCGATGTCTACGAAACGATGTTCTCGGAACATGCCCACCGGGTATTGCGCACGGTTGAGCGGATCGCGGCTGACCACTCCTGCCCGCCGGCACATGCGGCCCTCAACTGGGTGCTCGCTCGCCCCGGGGTTTCGGTGGCGATCATCGGTTGCGACACGCCGGAACAGGTCGACGAAAACATGGACGCGACGGCGTGGCAAATGAGCGACGCGGAGCGGGATGAGTTGAATGCGGTCTCCGATCGCGATGTGCTGGACGTGCGCTAGCGACGGTCGAGGCGCAGATCAAGCTGGGCTCCACCTACTACTTTCTGAACGAACCGGCGATCCGACTGTCCGAGCGGCTGGTCCAGGCGATTCCCTGCACGGAGGAAGTGCGCTACACCAGCACCGGCACCGAGGCGACCTACCTGGCGCTGCGCTGCGCGCGGGCATGCTCCTATGAGCATGCGGCGACCAACAATATGAGAGCGATTGATCGTATTGCGTCGCCCTCCTATTTACGTATTTGCCTTAGGGTATTTTGGCGTGCGTTCACTGATCCAAGTGGTCTTCCACGCCTGGGCAATACGTCCAGGGCTCGGTGGGAAAATAGCGAGTGATTAAGTCGTAAAGAAGGGGATCATTCTCCTGTATCCAATCCCTAGTGTCATGGGAGTCCTTGAACCCTGATCGATCCATGATGTATCCCTCAACAGCCATCGCCCAGTACTCGCCTACAAGATGACTGTTATCTTGCTCTTCACCTGGCTCAAGATGCTGTTCAAAGGGGGCAAGCAGTCCTGTATCAATCGCGTTTTGTGCAAGGACATATATTCTCTCGTAGAAATATATTTCGTTCAGTTCCTCGAAAACTATGTGGTTGATCGTGTGTACCAGCTCGTGGATGACAGGATTTCCGCCGCGATCCCAGTTCCCCGGATAACAAAGCCACTCCGCAGCCGCCGTCATACTCGCGTCCGTCATTCCCATCGCGAAGCCACCGGGTTCATTTTCGGTAGAGTATTCAGGAAGCACGGATGTATCGCCTGATGCGAAAAGAGAGATCCGGGTTTGTTGTGCCTTCAAGATTTCTCGAAATTCAGGCCGGGCGGAGGTCATAAAGATAATCGCCTCCCGGGCTGCGAGAAATGCTTCGTCGGGAACGTCTGCTCCACCAACGATGATCACCCCGGCCCCCGAGATGTATTTTGTGTAGTGCTCAAGACCCTCGGGACTCGGCGCTTCGACAACATTCGGGCCCGTATCAATGTATTCAAATGGCTTCCATAGCAAAGCGTGGCCCGGCCAGCCATTTCCGGTCTCCCCCCACAACAATTTATCCAGGTGTATCACAACCGGTCTTAACGTACCTCGGCCTTCATATGCATCACATAAACTGGCGTGATAATCCACGTAGTCCTGCCATGCAACATCATGATCCCGATAAGGGTGCCTGACCGATAGAAATGATTCGGGGGCCCACTTGATCGCCACCTCGATGCCCATCTCAAAGATCCATGTAGCAGTCGGGCCATTCCGTGCTAATCCGCCGCTGGAAGACTCGTAAAAATACGTGTCACGATTCCGCACGTCTTCTAATCCATCACCCAACAGTTCCAAATACTGTATGGCGTCAATCTGTTTGGCAGAAGAAAAATCCTGACTGCAACTACCTTCCGGAGTACGCGAATAGGACGACAGCGACGTATACGAACGGTCAGGTTTAAGTGTTGGTATTAGCTCGAGCGTCGATGTTGGTTGGGGTTCGGGCGTGGATGTTGGTTGGGTTTGTGCTGTAGCTGTTGCAGCCGGTACTGGAGCAGGAGTCGGCGTGGCTACTACAACGACAACCTTCGGATCGCCACAGGCGGCAAGAAAGAGTGCAATAGCGACCAGTGCGGCGGTAAGGAATATTCGGATTTTCATGAATTACCAGCGTCCGTAACGCTATTCCTATTTTGGTTATGCAGCGTCTAGTCTGGAGAGCTAGGTCAAGAGCGCAAGCCAGCTGGCCGTCCGGCTATCCGAAGGTCTCATCAGCGACCCGAATCCGGGGGTCGAGGTAGGTGTACACAATGTCCACGAGCAGATTCACAATCGTATAGATGGCGGCGGCGAGCAGAATAAGCCCCTGGATGACCGGATAGTCGCGCGCGGTGATTGCCTCAATCAACCGCAGACCTAAACCTTGCCGGAAAAAGACCGCCTCGATGACGACGGCGCCGGCGAGCAGCCCTCCGAATTCGAGCCCGATGACGGTGATCACGGGGATGAGGGCGTTGCGCAACGCGTGTCCCCAGACAACGACCCGCTCTCGCAATCCTTTTGCGCGCGCGGTGCGGACGTAGTCGCGTGAGAGGACGTCCAGCATTGAGGAGCGGGTCAAACGGGCCAGAATGGCCGCGGCCGCTAAGCCCAGCGTAAACGAGGGGAGGATGAGTTGCTTTCCGAAGCCGTTGGAAATGGCCGGCAGCCAGCCAAGGATGATGGCAAAGATCCACACGACAATGAGCCCGACCCAGAAGCTGGGGAACGAGACCCCCAATATGGCGAAGATTTGTGACCCGTAGTCCACCCAAGTGTGATGGCGCACGGCCGACAGTATGCCCGCTCCAACGCCAATGACAATCGCAATCGCCATGCTCGACATCGTCAACTGAAACGTGGCACCCCAGTGGTCCCCGATGAGGTGGGTGACGGGGCGGCGGTACTGGATGGAATGACCCATGTCCCCCTTTAGAAGATCCCAGACGTACAACACGAACTGATGCGGGATCGACTTGTCGAGGTTGTAGCTCTCGCGCAGCATTTTCAGCGCCTTCCGGCTCACCTCGCCGCCTTCGGACGCGGTCGCGCCCGAGCCCCCTATATCGCCGGAGTCGTAGAAAATCGCGATGGGGTCGCCGGGAACGAGGCGCATGAGTACGAAAACGACGATCAAGACCCCGAGCAATACCGGGATCATGTAGAGGACCCGTCGTACGATGTAGGCAAGCATGAGCTAGATGAGGTGGGGCGTCGCCGCAACCCGGTTCGCCTGGCCTGTCTTGACAGGCCAGGCGAACCGAGCGCTAAAGCAGCAGGCCTAGTCCCTCGTGCTGTAGAACTGCGACCAATTTGGCAGGTAGTCGATGCCCATGAATAACTCGCCACCGACCGCGTCGGGGTTGGTCAGCCAGGGCAGGTAATCGTGCACCAGCGGGATTGCGACCGCGTTCTCCATCAGGTAGAGCTCGGCCTCCTCCCAGAGTTGCTTTCGCTCGTCCGGATCGAAGCTCCCCCGCGCGGCATCCATCAGTGCGTCGATCTTTGCACCCGGCGTCGCCGTCGACGGCACGCCGTCGTATTCAAAGAACGAATAGGCCCGGCCCGGAGAACCGTACATGGAGGTATGCACCCGGTCGTACATTACGTCGCCGGTCGGTCCGCCTACGCCGATCCAGGTGGCGTGATACGCCCCGCCCTGCATGTTCTCGCGGAACGTCGCGCCCTCCATCTTTGGAGTGTCGACGGCGATGCCGAGGTTCTTCTCGATATCCAGCTTGAACAACTCGACCACCGGGTCCCCGCGGTCGGGGAACACGATTTCGAGGGGGCGGCCGTCCGGCGCGATGCGCCAGCCTTCCTCGTTCTTCGTGTATCCGGCTTCGTCCAGAATGGTGTTGGCCACACTCGGGTCGTAGCGGTACAGCTCGGTGGCGGCGGGATTCCGCCCGATGGTGCCCGGCACCAGAAGGTTGCTGACGTTCAGCGGGGCGGTGCCGCCGTTGGCCCGCACGGTGACGGTTCGCCGGTCGGTGCCCCAGATCAGCGCCTTACGCACCTCGAGGTCGTCCAGCGGCCAGAGCTGCGTGTTTAGCGGTATGTACTGGCCCATGCCAGGTGCCGCATACCCGATCACGTGATACTTGGGGTTTTCCGACACCCGCTTGTAGTCAGCGAACGACCAGTTCAGCACCATATCGACTTCCCCGGCCTCGAACACCTGGGCGTTGTCGGTCATGTTGTACCCGAGGATCACAATCTTGAACTGATCCGGATACGCCGGCCCTTGGTGTCTGAGGAACGACGGTCCCCAGTTGTAGTTATCAAACCGATCGTAGATGATTTCGACGTCGTCGGTCCACTTGTTGAAGACCCACGGCCCGGTTCCGATGGGATCCCGGGCAAAGTCCTCACCGCGATCCGTGATGGCCTTGGGTGATGCCATCCCGGTGTGCTGCCCGGCCAGGAACTGGGTGAAAAAGGCCTGCGGCCCAGCCGTCATGAACCGAACCGAATAATCGTCGACCTTCTCTACTCCGGTGATGGAGGCGATGTCGCGCAAAACGTGCCCGCGCGGAATCTCCTCATTCAGGAACCGATTGAAGTTGAAGACGCAGGCGTCGGCATCAAAGGGCTCGCCGTCATGGAAGACCACGTCCTGGCGGAGCGGCACGACCCACGACTCCTTGTCGTCAGCCAGTTCCGGCTGATCAGCGGCAAGTAGCGGGTAGATGCTATTGCCGGTGCCATAGGTGTACAGCGTCTCGAACATTGGGGAAGCTGGCTCGGCGCTCCGGGCGGCCCACGTAGCCGGGTCGAACCCGGTCGGGTTGCCAAATGTCATGTAGCTGACCATACCGCCGGGCTGCGGGTCCCAGGGCTTCGCGCCGATCGGCACGGCCTGGTCGAGGTTGTAAATGTCGATCCCCGGCACCCGCTCGGCGGCCTGCTGGATGATCTTCTCAATTACGACCTCGACTTCGCGAATGACCTCGACCTCGCGGATGACCTCCACCGGGACTTCGACTTCCTTGATGATCGTCTCGCCGGCAACTTCCTTGACGACAGTCGCCCCGGCAACTTCGACTTCCTTGATAACCTCGACCGGTACCTCTTTGATCACTTCGACCGTCTCGCCGCACGCGGCGAGCGCGAGAATTCCGGCGCCTCCCACGAGGCCCGTCGTTAGTAGCCGCCTGCGGCTTAATGAATTACTTCCTGCCATATCTCGGCACCCTCCCTCGGATGCGCGTTGACAAAACGTGTGCCAACGCAGTGCGCGATCCCACGCGAGATCGCATCATACTAAATATCGTCTGAGTTTGAATTATCACCCTCCATTGTCCCGGCTGAATAGCTTGAGTCTAGTGTGTCCAGGCGCTCGCCTGCGGGTCAAGCGCCTCACGGAGTCCATCTCCCAGCAGGTTGATCGACAGCACCGTCGACGCGATGGCAACCCCGTTGAATGTCGATATCCACCACGCGGACCGTAGTAGGTGACGACTGTTTGAGAGCTCCAAACCCCACTCGGAGGACGGCGCGCTGGCTCCCAGGCCCAGGAAGCTGAGGCCGGCCGCGGCAAGGATCGCCCCGCCCAGGCCCATCGTCGCCATGATCAGGATCGGGCTCAGGATGTTCGGCAGAATGTGGCGCGCCATGACGCGAAAGTCCGACATGCCGAGGGCCTGCGCAGCCCTAACGTATACAAGTTCACGCGCCGCGAGAGTCGTCCCCCGTACCACGCGCGCATACGAGGGAATGCCGGCGATACCGAGTGCGATCATCGCATTGTTCAGACCCGGACCGATGGCCGCAATCACCGTCAGCGCGAGCAAGAGTCCCGGAAATGCCAGCATCACGTCCAGCACGCGGCTGATGGACATGTCAACCCAGCCACCGAAATAGCCCGCCGACAGCCCGACGAGCGTGCCGATGATCGCCGCTATTCCCACCGCGGTGAAACCGATGCGCAGCGATATGCGGGCTCCGCGGACGATCCGACTGAATACGTCGCGCCCAATGTCGTCGGTGCCGAGAAAATGACCATCGGTGAAGGGTGGCGTGCTGGCCTTGGAGATGTCAAAATGGTTCTCTGGCTCGATGGCGATGAAGTCAGCCAGAATCGCGGCAAGCGCGATGACGATCAACACGATCAGCCCGGACGCCGCAGCCTTGTTCCGCCGCAGCCGCCACGTTGCGAGTCTCCACTCGCTGCGGACAGGCACATCAGATTCGCCCTGCTCTTCGATCATCTCAGCGGCAGCCATATTTGTCTCCCCGAGTCGTATTCAATGCGCTGCACTCCCGACAGGATTGGAGTCCGGATCGATCGCCGGATTCGCTGCACACTATACCGTCTACATCTGGCTGCCACCGCGCGTGGCCCGTCCACCGGACGCGCGTCACATGCTCCCGCCGTCAGCCCCGCGACGCCAGGCCGGCGGGCGGGCCAGCGTGTCCGCGTAAAGATCGGGACGACGGCTTTCAATCGTGTTCAGCGAAGACTCGGTACGACGGCGTTGGCGGCTGACTTCCAGATCGACATCGGCCACGACGTTGACTTCTTGCCCGTCCTCGGCTCGTGCCAGCAGGTTTACCGTGTGGTCACTGATGGCCGAACGCCCCGGGAACAACCGGGGCGGCTGATCCGGTGTTTGCCTGCCCGCTTCGCCGACCCGATTCACCAGCGCGACCGGCACCATGTTGAACTTTGCGATCGCCGGGGCCTCCCACGGCTCGATCGACGATCGGTTGTTGATCCACACCAGCAGGTCCGCGCCCTCGAGGGTCAGGGCGCGGGCAAGTTCCGGGTGGTGGCCGTCGTAGCAGATCATCACACCTACGCGACCCGCCGGTGTATCGAACAGTCCAAGTTCGCGACCCGCGGCAAACCGGCTGGGCTCATCCACCCGCGGCAATTCGTTCACGCACAGGTGAGTCTTTGCGTAGATGCCCATGGAACCGTCGGGCCCGACGAGCACGGCGGCGTTTTGCGGGCGGCCGTCATCGTCGGCAATCACCAGGCCCACAACGATGACGGCGGGGCCCTGCGCCGCGATTTGCTGGAATCGTGCGATGACCGGTCCGTCCAGCGGCTCGATGAACGGGGCGTAGTCGTCGGCGCAATAACCGGTCGCGGCGAGTTCCGGCAGCGCGACCAGTTCCGCGCCGTCGCCAACCGCGCGCTCCGAGAGCGCATAGCAGCGCTCGAGGTTTGCCTCGATGTCGCCATCCACGGTGGCCACCTGGCCGCAGGCGATCCGGGTCCGCGGCATCGCCGCTACTCGAACGGCCGGCGCTCGTGCCGGTCCAGGGGTAGATCTACCGGGCTGCCGGTGTCGGCTGATATGTAGGCGGCCTGCAGAATCTCCACACACCGCAGGCCGTCCTCGCCCGTCAGCACAGGGGGCGCATCGTGCAGCACCCAATCGGCGAAACTCGACCACTCAAGGAGGTAGGCAACCTTCGCATCCTCGTTTGGTGTGTATTGATCGTTGTAGGGCTGCAGCGCGATCTCGGTGGGGGCTTCATCTCCGATCTGGGCCGTGATCGTCCGTCGCTGCCGATCGTAGGCGATTCCCCCGTGCTCGCCGACGATTTGAAAAGCGAAGCTCGTGTGATAGTCGGCCATCGGAAAATAGGTCGATACCTGCAGCGTACCGATCATCCCGCTCGCGAACTCGAGCGTCACCGCGATGCTGTCTTCTTGATCGGACACCTCCGGGTGGACCTTGGGACCGGTGACCGCAAATACCCGCGAGACCTCGCCGAACAGGTGGCGCAGGGTATCGATATCGTGGACGCCGGCCCAGTACAGCAGGCCGCCACATTCCGTCCGACGGCTCCAGAACCCGGTGATTCGCCGACCGAAGAAGCCGGCTACGTTTACCGCGAGCATGCGCCCGAATCGACCGCTGTCGAGCACGCGCTTGATCTCCCGGTAGGCGGGACGGAGGCGTCGCTTGTGCCCGACCATCAGCTTGACGCCGGCGGCTGCGCAGGCCTCGATCATGTCGTGGCAGTCGGCCACCGTGATCGCCATCGCCTTCTCGCAGAACACGTGGTGGCCGGCGCGGGCGGCGTCGATCACGATGTCGCGGTGGGCGTTGTGCGGGGTCACCACGGCGACAGCGTCGCAGTGGCATTCGCGCAGCAGTGCGACGTGATCGGCCCAGTGCGGGATCCCGTGGGAGGCTGCCACCCGCTCGGCGGACTCAACATTCACGTCTGCGACGCCGACGAGTTCGATGCCGTCGATTTCCCGGACAAGGTCAGCCGTATGAGCGCCGAACCCGCCGGCGCCGATGAGTCCCAGGCGCATGCATCCGCCGGTCGCACTCTGGTCAGATTCCATCAAAACTTGCTCCCTTGCGCACCGCGCAGTTTTCCGTCTAGCCGGGCGGCGATGCACAGCGCGCGCCGCAAAAACCGGCTGATGCTACCATCCGCGGGCAACCCGGCAATGGAACCCGGTCGAGTTGATTCGGTCGGCGGAGGTTGGGAGCAAATGAGCGCGACGACCGACCGGTCATTTCCGGCGACGACAACGGCTACCGAGCAACTTCTGAATCGCGCGGACGCGGTGCTTGCCGGGGGGTCACTGGGCTATTTCGCATTGCCGCGCGACGTTGATGTTGTGGTTCGCGAAGGCCGCGGATCGCACCTGATCGACATGGAGGGCCGCGAGTTCATCGACTTCCTGCTCGGCTCGGGGCCGATGCTGGTCGGCCACGCCAACCCGGAAGTGCTGGCGGCGGTCGAGGCGCAGATCAAGCTGGGCTCCACCTACTACTTTCTGAACGAACCGGCGATCCGACTGTCCGAACGGCTGGTCCAGGCGATTCCCTGCGCGGAGGAAGTGCGCTACACCAGCACCGGCACCGAGGCGACCTACCTGGCACTGCGCTGCGCACGGGCCCACACCGGACGCTCGAAGATTCTCAAGTTCGAGGGCGCTTGGCACGGCATGCATGATTACGCGCTCTTTGGAACGGTGCCGGGCACGCCGGGCGACTATCCGCACGCCGAGCCCGACTCGCTGGGAATTCCCGGGGTGCTGGCCGACGAGGTGCTGGTGGCGCCGTTCAACGACACTGAGACGACACTGCGGATTATCGCGGAGTACGCCAACGAACTGGCGGGGGTGATGATCGAACCCCTGCAGCGGGTCCTGAAACCCGAGCCGGGATTCCTGGAAGCGCTGCGGGAGGTCACCCGACGCCACGGCATAGTGATGATCTTCGATGAAATCGTGACCGGTTTTCGCATCGCCTGGGGCGGAGCGCAGGAACTCTATGGGGTGGTGCCGGACATGGCTACCTACGGCAAGGGGATGGCCGGCGGGTTCCCGTTGGCGGCTATCGTCGGACGGCACGATGTCATGAATTCATTCGGCAACATCTCACGACCGTCGAACACGGTCGCCTGGGCCAGCGGCACGTTCAGCGGCAACCCGGTAGCCGCGGTCGCCGGACTGGCCGCGCTGGACGTACTGGAGGCGCCCGGTATCTACGACCAGCTGCACCGCGTCGGTTCGCGATTGCGCGCGGGAATCGTCGAGGCCGGTCAGCGGCGCGGGTTTGCGGTCCAGACCCCCGGGGAGGATGCGGTGTTCGGAGTTCGCTTCATGGAGAATGCCAATCCCAAATCCTGGGCGGATCTGCTGGCGAACGACCGCGGACTGGGCACTCGCTGGGCCATGGAATGCGTGCGGCGCGGAGTGCTGATTATGCCGAACGAGAAGATCTACCTCTCGGTCGCCCACACCGAGGCTGATATCGATCGGGCCCTGGAAGTCTGCGACCAAGCCTTCGCGTTCTGCGCCGACTAGCCACGGGCGCCTTCACAGCTCCAGCGGCATGCGCGCGGTGAGGGCGCCGTCGACAAAGAGCACGGCCCCACTGATGTAGGACGCATCGTCCGAGGCCAGGAACGCGACCGCCCCGGCGATGTCGATGACCTGCCCGACCCGACCCAACGGTATCTGCGCGCCCAGCGCGTCCGGATCCATCCCCAGGACCTCGTATTTCTCCACCTGGATGGCTCCGGGAGCGACGACGTTGCAGGTGATGCCCTGGGGGGCGAGCTCGATGGCGAGGCTGCGGGTGAATCCATTGATGCCGGCCTTGGTAGCAGCGTAGATGGCATGTCCGGGCACGTGCAGGGCGCTGTGCACGGAGCTGATATTGATGATACGGCCGAAGCCGCGCTCGGCCATGGCCGGCGCCGTCTGCTGGCAGGCGACCATCATGCCAACCAGGTTTATGTTGAAGACGTCGAGCCAGTCGCCGGTCGTGCCTTCAAGGAACGGCTCGTCCAGGGTGAATCCGGCGTTGTTGACTAGGATGTCCACCTGACCGTAGGCCTCGAGCGTGCAGTCTACGATGGCGCGGGCGGACTCGGGATCGCGCAGGTCAGCACGCACGATCTCCACCGGCGTACCCTCGCGGCCGAGATCATCGCGCAGCGACTCCGCGCCGGCCAGGTTGGACGACGCCGAGATCGTGAGCCTCATACCCTCGGCCGCGAGCCGCCGGGCGATGCCCTTGCCGATGCCGATGCCACCGCCTGTGACAATGGCCACCCGGTCGCGTAGTCCCTGCATTCGACACCTCCTGGATTGGTCGTCACCGGCGCGTGCAACCACCGCTGCGCACTATGATCACGGGTCGGCCCGCACTGGTGCAAACGCCGGGCCGGTCGGGTCGGGGATGTGGCGCGTCGGAAAACGGTCCGATCTTAATCGCCGGGGGTGCGATTGACCGACGGCACCGAGGTGTCCGCCCCGGTGGTGCTATCGAACTCCGATCCGCAACGGACCTTCTTGGGACTAGTGGGGCGAGAGGAACTGCCCCCGGATCTCGTGCGGCGACTGGAGCAGATCCACTCGGACACGGGCTATTTCAAGCTGCACTGGGCCTGCCACGGGTTGCCGGAATGGAAGGCGCTGGATGGAGACGACCTCTCGTCGCACCACTTCACGCATGACCGGATCTGCTAGTCGCTGGACGTCCTGGACGTCCAGCGACTAGGCCGGTAACCCTGGCGACGGTGCCCCTGTTCGATCCGTGACCGGCGGAGTCAGAGGTGCGGCGCGTCGAAATGAAACCAAAGGCCGGGTTCGCGCATAATCGGGGTCGTGTTTATCACAGCGAACGGCGGACCATTGATATGTGGGTAGCGTATTCGGAAGACCAGCGATTCAAGAATGTTGGGAATCAGAGGCAGCTATTCATAGACGACGATGTGGTGGCGGCGGTGAAGAACGTGACCCGGCGGCAGCACACGCCGAAGAAACACGAGAGCAATCCGCTGATCAAGCGGGACCAGCCATGGGAGGTGAATCCGTACTTTCGCACGAGCTGTTTCAGCGTCGTCCGGGACGATTCCGACGGACTCTTCAAATGCTGGTACCAGGACTTCTACACCTACGGGACGGTCGCAAAGGACGACTACGACCTGCAGAGCCTGCGGGCGCGAATCTACTATGCGGAGTCGGAGGACGGGCTGAGCTGGACGAAGCCGGCGACGGGGGTGTTTGAGATCGACGGCCGGGACACAAACACGGTGTTCGGTCATCCGCCGTACCGGGAGGTCATCTGCCCGAACATCTTCCTGGACGAGCGTGACCCGGACCCGGCGCGGCGATTCAAGATGGTGTATCTGTATCACGACGAAAAGGTAACGAATCCGAAGAAGGCTTACGCGGGGCAGGTGAGCGGCGGGCTGTGCATGGCGGAATCGCCGGACGGTATTCACTGGACGCCGTTCGCGGGAAATCCGATCATTCCAGGCTGGTTTTCGGACGTGGAGATCATGTCGTGGGACCCCATCGATGAGAAGTATGTGCTGTGGGGGCGGTATGGCGGGATGGCGGGCGAGAGCGATCACCCGGCGATGGATAACTGGTTCGGGCCGGTGTGGCCGGCGCGACCGGAGGGGACGTGGGGAGTGCGAAGGCGAATCTATCGCACCGAAAGCCGCGACCTGATCGAGTGGAGCGACCCCGAACTGGTGTGGGATCCGGCGGCGGAGGCGAACGTGGATGATGGCTACTACGGGTTCGTGCACTGGCGCGCCGGGGAGATGCACCTGGGTCTACTGGATGTGTTGCACCAGGTGGACAACACGATGGACATGTACCTGCATCACGGGCGGGATGGCCGGAATTGGAATCGCTTCCTGGAGCACCGGCCGTTCATACCCCACGGGGGTTCGGGAAGCTTTGACGAGTTTGGGGTCGAGACGACATGCAGGCCGATAGAGGTCAGCGACGAGCTGTGGTTCTACTACGGCGGGATGAAGGTGCATCACGACTGGTGGGTGATAGGCAACAGCGAAGAGTTAGACGTGCCGGAGGCGATCGATCCGACGATGGGGATGGACGGGCATCACCTGGCGCTGGCGACGCTGCGGCGGGACGGCTACGTCTCGTTTGGCGCCACGGTGAGAGAAGGCTGGGTGGAGACCAAGCCGGTCTACTCAACCCATCCGCACATCTACATAAACGGCGAATGCCAGCCCAACGGGTACATCAAGGTCGAGATCATGGACACCTTCAACAACGTCTGGGATGGGTTCTCGCACGACGATTGCCGGCCGTTTACCGGAGACGATGTCCACCATCGCGTTTCGTGGGCCGGCGGGGACACGGTGGATGAGATTCCGGGCGGGGTGAAGCTGCGTATCTACGTGAAGAACGCGGAGTTGTACGGGTTTCAGTTCGGGGACGAGTGAGGCTCGGTGTGGGGTTGTTGGTCTAGCCGGAGGGTGAAGCGTCGGAGCCGTTCTCCCTGAGTTAGACGGGGTTTTGTGGTGCCGGCCGGGGCGCGGAGCAACTACACCCGGACGCACTGGTCGATTCCGTCTTCGCTGAATCTGCGGTATCTGGAGGAAGACGAAGGTGGTGAAAGGGGGGCCGGAGCCGGTGCGGCGGCGTTGGTGCGGGATCACCGGCTGGGGCGGATTCTGCAGGGGTTGGGCTACGAGTATGTGCACGTGGCCTCCGGGTATGAGCTGACGTCGGCAAGCGCGATCGCGGAGGTGAAGGTGGACTTCAGTCCGGAGGGACTGCTGACCACCGCCGGGGCGGAGGGGGGTGCGGGTGGCGCGGTGTTCGGAGAGTTCACCCGGCAATTCCTGCGAACGACGCTGCTGCGCCCGTTCCTACCGGGGTATTTTGAGTTGCCGGGCAACGAGCCGTATCCTTGGTGGCATCCGGCGCGGACGGTGGAGACGTTCGAATTCCTGGGTACGGTTGCAAGGGAATTCGAAGGCCCGAAGTTCGTGCTGGCGCACGTGGTTAAACCGCACGCCCCGTTCAATCTTGACCAGTACGGGAACGTGGTGCCCGATCCGCTGGAAGGGTTTGCCGACGATCACGACCCGGGGGTGCCGAGTGCATACGTGGGGCAGCTGGTGTACTTGAATTCGCTGCTCCTGGACACGATAGACACCGTTATTGAGGGGTCGGCGCAGCCGCCGATCATCGTAATCGCCTCGGACCATGGGGAGGCCCCGGATTTGCAGAAGTACAATATCCTGATGGCGCTATACCTGCCCGACGGCGGGGCCAGCATAGTGTACGAGGACGTCACGCTGGTGAACATGTTCCGGCTGGTGCTGGATCGCTACTTAGGGCTGGGGCTGGGGTTGCTGGAGGACCGGGTGGTGGGGCTATAGCGCGGCGAAGGAGGCGATGTGGGGCCGGGGATGGCATGCTGGCTCCGGGCATTTGCTCACCGGCCGGCGCGTCGAGTAGTACTGGTGACAGCCCTGTCACGATGACCGGGTAATCGCGGGAGCGAAAATAGACGTGGCGCAGAACTTCAGCAGGTACTTCACCCTGGAGGAAGCGCGTGCGGCGTTGCCTGAAGTCGTGTCCAAACTGGAGGCTGTCCAGCGAATCAGGAGGGAGCTGAGCGAACTGGCGGCGGAGATGGAAGGGATGGGCGGAGGCGACGGAGATGAAAAACCGGCCCGACTGAGGCTGCGCGAACGGCTGTCCCGGGTGACGCTGCTAGTCGAAGAGTTGTCCGCGACCGGGATCCTGGTGCGCAACCTCGAGACCGGTCTCATCGACTTCCCGTCGCGTAGCGGCGACGACGACATTTTCCTCTGCTATCAGCTTGGCGAGATGGATATCCGGTACTGGCACCACGTATACGATGGATTCGCCGGACGTAAACCCCTGTAGAGGCACCGGGTCAGCACCGGTTACGGATGGCGGTTCACAAGGACTTCGACGCACTCCGGCGACCAGGGCACAGAGCAGTTGGGCACCCAGTTTCGAGTGGCGGGAGGCGCCGGCGGATCGTGTTGTTTCGCTTCCGTGTTTGAGAAGAGACATGACCAGTCAGCTACTGATAAGTCCTTTTTCTCTGTCAACAAGGGAATGAGTACGGCGATATCGGGAATCTCGCGGGTGTCAGGACGCCGGCGAGGGGCGTCCCGGGCGGTCTCCGGCGTGCTGTTTACGGTCGGAGGTTAGTTGCCCGGCCGGGAGACGATGATCCAGAACGCGAAATAGTCTGTTTGCCGTCCGCGCCCGCTACCGCGATGGTCTTGCCACCAAATTTGTATGTCGGATACCATTGGCCCCCCAATTTACGGAGCTGCCCGGCGAGCCGGCCACCTTCCCGGGCGCTGAAAACTCTGATCTGGACGGCGGCCTGACCCGAATTGACGAACGCCTCAAGGACTGGCGCCCAGGGCGACGATGCCTTGGTGGTCATCATCTCTATATGCGCGTCGGAGACGAAATCGATGCCGTAATCGTCCGGCCCTTTACCACGCGATGCTGGCATGTTGCCCCTCCCGGCCGCGCTCGGCCGTTGATCACGACGGAGCGGAAGAACGGCGAGACCGTTCACCCCGGCAAAATTCTCTCTGGCAATTTCGGCAGCGTCTCCGTAAAGGTAGATTACGCTGAAGCGCGTTCGCGGCTAGCGCGCATGACAGGGCCGGCTCGTTGGGAGCGATACGTGGGGATGAACTCAGGGACTGACGGTGATGGCTGAGGGACGCTAGTGGAAGAAGACCCCGGAGTCGACGACGATGGTCTGGCCGGTGATGGTATCGGTGCGGGCGAAGGCGACGGCCTGGTCGGCGACGTCGGACTTGCTGGCGGCGCGCTTGAGGAGGGCGCCGCGACGGGCGCGCTCGGCGAATTCGGGATCGAGATTGGCGGTCATGCGGGTGTCTTCGAGCATGCCGGGGGCGATGCAATTGACCAGGACCTCGGGGGCCAGAGCGACGGCCAGGCAGCGGGTGAGGTGGATTAGCCCGGCCTTGGAGACGGCGTAGGCGATGGAGCTGCCGCCGGGACGCAGGCCGGCGCCGGAGGAGATGTTAATGATGCGGCCGTGGCCCTGCTTCTTCATGGCGTCGGCGACTGCCTTAGAGCAGAGGAACGGGCCGGTGAGATTCATGTTGATGATCTCTTCCCAGATGTCCAGGGTCATCTTGTCCAGCTCGGCGAACGGTATCCAGAGATTCATGGCGGCGTTGTTGACCAGGACGTCAATGGAGTCGAACTCCGCAAGCGTGCGCTCGACCATGGAGTCGATTCCATCCGGAGTGCTGAGATCGGCGGCGATGGGGACGACCGTGGGACCGAGTTCGCGCAGTTCGGCGGCGACGGCTTCGGCCTTTTCGTGGGATTCCTTGTAGACGAGGGCGATGTTGGCCCCGGCCTCGGCGAATTTGCGGGCGAGACGGGAGCCAAGCCCGCCGGTGCCGCCGGTGATGATGGCGGTGCTTCCGCTGATGTCCATGTCTAGCTTCCTTCCGTGGTGGGGGTCAGGGTGTGAACTCGGAGGCCAGGCCTTCGATCAATTGAAAATTCGACAGTTTGCGAAGGGCGTCGGGAGAAACCTTCAGCTTGGAGTTGCGGCCGCCGCTGCCGACGATTATCCATTCAAGGTCCATGACGCGGGAATCGACGTATAGGAGGATATCGGCGGGGAGGGCGAAGGGGGTCACGCCACCGGCCCGCATGCCGGTGAGCGCGGCCATGTCCTCGGCCGAGGCACAGGACACCCGCTTAACGCCCATGAGGTTGCGGACGGTCTTGTTGACGTCAACACGGGTGGTGGCCAGGGCCAGGCAGGCGCTGTATTGCTTCGGGCCGCGCTTGGAGGCGATGACAATGGCGTTGGCGGAGTTCTCCAGGGGATAGCCGTACTGCTCGCAAAATGCCGCGGTGTCGGCGTATTCGGGGTCGATCTTGATGAGCTCGTACTCGACGCCGAGCTGAGCCAGGGATGCTATTACCGTGCTTTCAGGACCGGAGTCGGAGTTCATTTCCTGGGCCTCAATCTCCCGGCCGGGGCGGAAAACAGGCTTCCCCTTTTGGGGGCCAGATACTACAGGGCCGGGGTGCGAGAGTTGAGTTCGGGCAGTCAGGGGATGGGAAAGGCCACACCGGTTGGGACGGCCTCGGCGCTTGCGAACGGGGCTAGCCCGCTCCATGACTCGCCGGGATAGGCCAGGGCGCGGAGGTTGTAACCGATGAGGGCAAGCTGGATCGAGTCGGAGCCGCTGGGATGGAACTCGATGACGGCTGCCTGGAAGTACTGACGGATAAAACCGGGTGTGGCGCCGGGCAGCATGACGGTGCCGGGGGCGCCGGTGTCGGGTCGGGCATCGGTCTTGGCGACGCCGAAACTGAGTTCGCCGCCGAGGCGCTGGAAGAAGTCCAGAAAGCCGGTGACAGTGCCGTCGACGGCCTGGTTGGAGACCTTGTGCCCCCAGGGACCGGATAGGACGCCGTCGTTGGGATTCAGGACTCCGGGCTCGACGCCCATGTCCGTGGAACCGCCGCGACCTCCTAGGATGAGATCCCATCCGAGGCGGCGTTCGATGGCGTGGATGCCAAGGTCGTCGCGGAAATGCCAGTCGACGGCGCCGCGCTGGTAGTACTGGACGAAGTTACCGGGATTCTCCTCAAAGACTTCGGAGAGCGGGTAGCCCCAGCGGGCGAGTCCGCCGGTGAGGTCGTAGTAATCGAGGAAGCCGGCGTTGGGAGTGGAGTCGGACCCTCCGGTGCGGCGGCCCGGACGCCGTAGGGGGTGGGGCCGGGGGAGGGAGTTGTTGGGGTTTCAGCGGCGGGATCGCTACCGGATGGGGGAGAGGCGGCAGCCGCGGACTTGACGACTGGGCTGGTCTGGCCAGCGGTCGACCGCGCGTCGGTGGCGCCCGGGCCGGCGGCATCATTGCAGGCCACCAGCAACAACATGACGGCCCCCAGGAGCCCGAGGGTGACCGCGGGACGGACTGGTCCGCTCAAATGATCGGCTCCTTGGCTGAGGAATCGGTGTGCCCCGGGGAGGCGGAGTGAAAAAGGTAATTTCAGCGGGGATGCGGCGGATAGCACAACGAAGGAATGATAACGGTCGTGATGAGCGGGTCGCGTAGGAGGTTCGAGGCTCCGCCACCTGACGGGGGACACCAGCTCGATCTAGTCCTTTTGGGCGGTGCCGACGTCCCAATTGCGGCCGCCCGGCCTAGTCGTAAATCGTACCGTGGGCCGATGTGGCGGATTTGCCGGTGAGGGACACTGGCAGCGAGGAAAACGAGAAATGCAGTCGGGCGGCGAGGGTCGCCGGGAGCCGGAAGGCGAGGAACGAAAATGGCTATGACGGACAGTAACCACCACCGCGATCTGGGCAAATTCATATCGGGTGCGCTGGTGGTGCTGGCGGGGGCGGTGCTGCTGACGAGTTCGCTGGGATACATGGACGACAGCTTTTGGCCCAACCTGGGGCAGCTGTGGCTGGCCGCGATAGTCGCGCTGGGAGCGTATCTGGCGCTGCGACGCCCGGTTCGCCCGCCGGCCCGATTTGACGGATCGATGGCTCCCGCCCGCGATAAAGAGGCGATGGGTATAGTCTGGGCTAACTGGACCACAGGGTGAAGAAGTTGGTGATTCCTGCGGCGACGCTGGTTTGCAGCCTTCCCGGGTGGCGGGAGCCGCGACCGCGAAGAGTCGCCTGTCGAACAGGGCGAACTCCAGATGTAAGCGGACTCGGTCCGCGATGAGGTGAGAGTCGTGTCGGTAATTCTGCCGATCGGCCGGGTGGCGGTGTTCGCTGGCAGCGCGATTCGCGCCTCGGATCGGCAGTGCAAGAGGCGGGCGACGCCTTCTGGGCGGTCGCATCGGGAAAGCGCCGGCTTAGTGGGACGGTCGTTGAACTAGGTAGTGGACGTAGAAGGGAGAGCCGAAGTTGATGGAGGCTGTTTTTCTGGCGGCGGGTTGTGGTTCGCGCATGAGCGTAAACGGACACGGTCATAAGGCGCTGCGGGACCTGATGGGCGTGCCCATCTTGGAACGCGGCATCCGAGCGTTCCGGGCGGCCGGCGTCCGACGCTTCACGATCGTGGTCGGATATGCCGCCGAGCTGATTAAAGAGGCCATCGGCGACGGTTCGTGCCTGGGTGTGGAGGTGCGCTACGCCCATACCGAGGATTGGGAGCTGGGGAACGGCACCTCGCTTTACGCGGCCCGGGACATGGTGGACGGCGAACGTTTCGTGCTGGCGATGGCCGACCACTGGTTCGAGCCGGCGATGGCGAGGTTGCTGCTCGAACGGGCGGCCGAGGATGAACGCAGTCTGCTGTGTGTCGATCTAGACGGATCGAGCGTGTGGGATCTGGATGACGCGACCAAAGTGAGAATCGGCGCGGATGGCGCGGTGATTGAGACGGCGAAGGACCTGCCAGATTTTGATGCGATAGATTGCGGGCTTTTCGTGTGTTCGCGGGAAATATTCCCGGCGCTGGAGCAGGCGTTCGCCGAAGGTGAATACGAGCTCTCGGCGGCGATGAGGCGGCTGGAAGGGCAGGCAAGGTTGGCAGCGGTGCCGATCGACGGCCGGCTCTGGGAGGACGTGGATACGGAGGCGGCATTTCGAGGGGCGCTGCGCAAACTGCGAAATTCGCTGCACAGTCGGGATGAGGGCGTAGTCTCACGGTTTCTGAACCGGCCGCTCTCCCTGCGGCTTTCCAGTCTGGCGATCAAGGCCGGCCTGACGCCAAATATGTTGAGTGTGGCCTCCTTCGTGCTGGCGATCGCGGCGGGGGTGGGATTCGGCTTCGGATGGCTGATCCTGGCGGCAATCCTGACGCAGATTTCATCGGTGGTCGACGGTTCGGACGGAGAGGTGGCCAGGGCGCGATTCATGACTTCGCGCTGGGGCGGCGTGATGGATTCGATGCTGGATCGGGTCGCGGACGCCGCGATTGTGGGCGGGATCGGGTTATACCTGTTGCAGGGTGAGGCGCACTGGTGGGAGATCGCGCCGGTGATCGCGGCCCTGGCGGGCGCCCCGATGTCGATGATGGCGAAGGATCGTTTCGCCATCGCGACCGGGGGGCACTGGGTTGCCGGAAGCAGCGACGGCATCGGTCGCTACCTGCTGGCTGGCCGGGACGGCCGCCTGTGCATCATCTTTCTCGGCGGTGTTTCCGGTCAATTGGTGCCGGCGCTCTGGTACATCGCCATCGTTTCGGCAGTGTTGCTGGGGTGGCGGATGGTGCAGATGTGGAGACAGTTGCGCCCGACCCGGGTGATACCGACGCCGGCGGAGACGTAATCTTCGAAGCCCGGCGCGATTGGGAAGAGTGAGCGCCGGAGGCGCCTAGGCCGCGTCGAACATGTATATCGTCGTGCGGTCGTCTTCCGGCGCGAAATAAAAGCGCACCACGCCGTTGAGGCGCTCGAAGAACATGGGGTTGTGGGTCATGGGACGGTCGCTGCCATCCGGTCGCAGGTGCACGATAAGCTGCTGAACAACGGCGTCATTGTCGAGGTCCACCAGATCGAGGGAGCCCAGGTAGGACGTGTCGAAGTGGGTGGAGCTACTGCAAAGGGCGTAGGAAGAACCAACATAATGGCAGTCTTGGTATTCGGCCTCCATCATGAAGTCGGGGCGGTCCAGCTCGGCGGGCGCCACCAGGGGTGAGGCGATGGCGCCGTCGACGATCTTCCAGGTGTGGTGGCGCCGGGCTCCCCAGCTGAAGCCGTGCAGTGTGTCGTCGCTCCGGTTGTAGCTGAGATCTCCAATGTGATCTGGTACCCGGAAGGCCGGCTTCGCAGCGAGTGTTTCGGGATCGACCCGGAAGATGATGGAGGAGCTATCGGGCAGATATTCCGCTACCGGGACCCATATCCAGCGCCCGTCGAAATCGAGCCCGCCCGGGTGGTAGCGAGTGCCGTCTCCGAGTTCCACCTGCGCGATCAGGTTGCCGTCCAAATCGGCTTTGAAGAGATAGCCGGCGCAATCGCGGGCGCGTTCGGACCTGGCCCGGGCGAGCGGATCCGTCGCCTGGAGTTCGGATGGCTCCTTCACCGACGAGAGGTAGATCAGTCCGCCGATCTTGACCATGCCCTGAGGATGGTAGGTGGGGAATTTGAGCTGAATCTCGCCGGCGGGAGTCCAGGAAAAATCCGAGGCAAGGGCGTCCCGGAGCGCGGCCAGAATCGCGCCGCTCCCGGCCGGGTTGGTTGCGCCGTGGGACCTCACGAGATACCGCCTTTCAGGTTCGCCATCGGCGAACCCGGAAAATGGGCACATTTTCTGCAATCGCCGTTGCCGGACACTGCGTCCTATTTGAATAGTCGGTTCTGGGAATGATTGTCTCGACGCTTCTGAGGATCGTAGCCGGGTACGAGAGAGCCGGCGTGTAGCCCTGCTTCCACTGACGGCGCAGGTGAGGGTTGGCGATCGTCGCCCCGTTGACGTGCAGCCCGAACCCGTTTCCCCTGTCACCATCGCTCGTTTCGGGCGTTCGGCGGCCGGGAGTGATAGTCATGGCCTACTGGATCGGGTGGCTCTGGCTGCGCTCATCAAGGAGCGGCAGCATTTTGTCGGGCCAGTTGCTGGTAATGAAATCCACCCCACCGGCGACGAGGGCGTAGTAGCTGGGTTTGTCATCTACCGTGTAGGCCCAGACCTGAAGGCCGGCATCGTGAGCGGCCCGGCGGAATTCGTCGGTAACGTGGCGGTGATCGAGATTGATGCCGACGGCGCCAAGATGAAGGGCTGCGGGGATGGAGTCGATCGGGGAGTGCGGAGGTTCACCGTCGGCGGCCGGCGAACGCGGGCGGTGATTTGAGCAAGAGTGGGACTTCCGGGGCGAGCCGGTGCACTTCACCGGCCCGGGGGGGGCGGCGCAGCCGGAGATGACGACGCCGTCCTGTACGCGAGAACGCCGGATGACGTCGATTATGGGTGGGGCGGCGGCGTCGGTTTTGACATCGATGTTGACGCGGGCGGCGCCGTCGATGAGGTCTAAGGCCTCGGCGAGAGTGGGCACCGACTCGTCCGCGAAGCCAGGATGATGCCAGGAGCCGGCATCCAGATTCGCCAATTCGGCGGCGATCAGGGCGGTAGCCGGCCCGGCGGCGCTGGTCGTGCGATCGAGGGTGGCGTCATGCAACAGCACGGGGATTCCATCCCGGCTGAGGCGAACATCCAGCTCGATGACGTCAAATCCGAGCGTGAGGGCCTTGGAAATGGCGGCTCTGGTGTTTTCGGGATCCTGTTGGGAGGCCGCGCGATGGGCGACCGGTTGGGGTGGTGCGACTCCCGGGGAGAAGGTCACGGAAGCCGGGTTGCCTGTAGACGAGAAGGGGATGGCGAAGGCGCGCGACGCCTGGAGCGGCGCGGACCGGGCAGAATGCCTACTGCCACTTGGATTCGGTCAGGATGGTTGTGAGTCCCCGGGCCAAACAATTCGACTCCGCCGGGCGGAGCCCGGTCACTAAACAGCGGGAATCATAGAGGGGATTGGGATTATGTCAACAAGGCCGTCGGGTTGACGGGTGCAAATACAGGGGGAATGCAAATCGGGTTACTTGCGATGGGTGCTATATGGGTGAATACTACAAGCGGGCGCCGAGAGAGGGCTGGCTGGCGCCGGGCCCTCGGTAATTGGTGCGGGCTCAATAGCGAAGGGTGGCGAGCAGCATGGCATTCTCAGTGAATAGCCAAAAGACGGACCGGAAGTACTACCTGCATTCGAAGGTGGTTGAGCTGAACGGGGGGTATACGCAGACGATCTATTACTTCGCCCCGCAGGCGGGCGGAGACGCGATCGACGCGATGCCGGCAGGGTACGAAGTAATCGAAAACGACCGTACTGGCCTACCACTGCTGCGCAAGAAAAAGTAGCCGCTGGCCAGCACAGCGGGTTTGGCGCGGATGCGGGTTAGAGAGAGCTGCGATAGGGGCTAGATCGTTACGCGACCTCCTGATGCGGCGGATTCGGTGGCCGCATCGGCCAGGATCAGAGCGCGGAGTCCGTCGTCTCCGGTTGGGGATCGGTCTAAAGACCCGCGCCGGACTCCGTCAATGAATACCTCCAGCTCGGAGCGGTAGGCGGCGGCGTAGCGCTCGATGAAGAAGTATCCGATTGCGTCGGAACGCGTCCCGTCCTTGTCGGTCCAATCGAGAGTGGTGTCGGCGGGATTGCCGGCTCGCAACATGCCGTTCGAACCGTGGGCCTCAAGGCGCTGGTCGTAGCCGTAGACGGCGCGACGGGAATTGTTGATCTGACAGAGCCGGCCGGAAGCGGTGCGCAGGGTGACGAGCGCGGTGTCGTAATCGCCGGCTTCCCCGATGGCGGGTTCGATGAGGCAGCTTCCCTGGGCCATGACTTCGGTTGGTTCTTCGCCCAGAAACCAGCGGGCCAGGTCGAGATCGTGAATCATCATGTCGCGAAAGATTCCGCCGGAGACTTCGATGTAGGGAATCGGGGGCGGGGCGGGGTCGCGGCTGGTGATCGACAGCACTTCCAGTTCGCCGATGGCGCCGGCGTCGAGCTGAGCCTTGAAGGCGACGAAGTGGGGATCGAAGCGGCGATTGAAGCCGATGGTCAGAAGGGCGCCGGTCTCCTGAACTACAGCCAGGCACTCGCGTACGCGGCCGCTGTCGAGATGGATGGGCTTCTCGCAGAAGATGGCCTTGCCGGCGCGGGCTGAGCGCTCGATAAGGTCGGCGTGAGTGGCAGTCGATGAGGCGATCAGGACGGCGTCGGTCTCCGGGTCGTTGAGGGCATGGTCGATCTCGACGACCTCGGCTCCGACCTTGCCGGCGACGGCGTCGGCGGCGGCGGATACCGGGTCGGATAGATACTTGAGATTGACTTCGGGCAGGGAGTGGAGAATGTCGGCGTGCATGGCGCCGATACGGCCGGCGCCGAAGAGGGCGATGTTGGTCACGGAAATCTCAGTTCTGGTGCTGTCGATGCAGTGCGTATTATGAACGGAGGGCGTGGGCGGCAGAAAGCGGTGCGCGGGATTCGATTCACGGAACGGCTACCATTGGGTGGTGACGACGGGCCGAGTCTGCTGAGCGGGCGATTCTGGAATTTCAATATTTGGGAGCGAGCGTGACTGACGCAGTTGTTTATCGATCGCGCGTGAGAGTCGAGCGAGTCAAAGGTTCGCTGCGGCGGGCGTATTTGCCGGCGAACCCGGAGCCGGTGCTCTTCGGGGTGCATGCCGAAGTGGCGGAGCATTACGGGGTGGACACGACGATTACGGAACCGCACACGACGACGCTGGACTACGTGATCGCGGCGGCGGCGGGCTGACTGACCGGCACCTTCGGGGGCGCGCTGGAGGCGCGCGGAATATCGGCCGGCGAGGGTTTTCTGAACTCGGAAGCGGTGGGTGAGATCGAGAAGGACGGAAATGTCCTCATCATCAAGCGCATTCACGTCACCTATCAGCTGAAGGCGGACGAAAGCGATCGGGCGACAGCTGAGCGGGTGTTGGGCTTTCACGCGAGTCACTGCCCGGTGGCGCGGTCGATCGAAGCGGCGATCGATATCACGACCTCCCTCGAACTACAGCAGCCATAGCCCGGCCACACAGCCACAGGCTGTTCATGTTTTTTTGGGGGGGGTAATCGGCGGACTGGGCCTGGTAACTGTTGTAACGTCGGCGTTATCCGCTAGCCAGTAGAACGTTTTTTCGGGTTTCGGGATGCGGGATTTGGAAAGCCGTCTTACAGGTTTGGTAGGGGGTGTACAGAGGGGGTATTTTGCGGGTTCTGTCCAGTAGCGTATGGCGGCTGATTTCATGGGCTGGCGATGGTCGGTCGGTCCCTGTGAATCGCGCTTGAAAGAGTGGCTCCTGTGGCGGAGCCGCCTGGGGGCCTGCCGGCTGGCCGGTCACAGGTTTGGGTCCAGTAGCTTGTGGTGGGTTGTTGGAGAGGGGTATTTCATAGTGGATGGGTTATCTATTGAGGGCCTTTTCGGGCTGTCTATTCGACGCCAGGAACGCATTACGCCCAGCTAATAAGTTGAGCATGGGATAGATTTCGCGCCAAGAAGAAGAAAATACGGAATCGGAAAACCCGTAAACTTCCATGTGTTGCCGGGTTTTGGATATTGGCGTGGGAATGGGGGGCACGCTGGGGAGGTGTTCGACGCGGAGCACTTTCGATCGGAGATATTGCCCAGATTGCAGGAGGTCCGGACGACCGATATCACCCGGCTGACGGGTCTGAGTGGGCCCTACTGTGCGCTCATCAAGAAGGGGACATGGGGCCGCATCCGATGCATTGGGAGACCGCATCATCGGCTGCAGCCTGCGCGACGCTCCCGGCGGCCTCACCGCCGACGTTATCCAACGGTACAATCGTTCCGCCTTCCCGGCCCTGACCCTTGACGCGCATTCCGGCATGGACTTCACCATCGAGGACGCCCTCCGCCTTCCCCGACCTCCTCGTCGGTCCTATCCCGTCCCCGTTTCGCTCTGCCGATTTGCCCGTCCTCGGCCCTCCCCCTGCCGCCAACTGGACAGCTATTATCCGCTCATGAGATTCGCCCCCCCCCCGCCACCTCCCGGCCCCCGCCCGTGCCTGACCGCCTCACAGCCCCCGCCCGTGTCTGACCGCCTCACAGCCCTC